>ENA-UESE01000088-UESE01000088.1-human-gut-metagenome-genome-assembly--contig:-NODE-88-length-158585-cov-9.973143_pt1 | contig 158585 bp, 117 predicted proteins | sample MGYA00242995_ERZ507996 | MGnify/ENA primary metagenome ERZ507996 (study PRJEB26167, sample SAMN06115489) | human gut metagenome | host: Homo sapiens | place: China:Sichuan | collected 2015-04-15...
TCCGCGCCAGTTCCAGGGATGATAAACGTTGTTGTACGGGTTCAGTTTGGCAGGTCCGGTGAAAAGATCCCAGTTCAGTGTGTTGGGGATGCGGTCCGCCTTTTCGGGTGCATTCAGTCCTTGCGGCCAGATAGGACGGTCGGTGGCGCATTCCACTTTGGTTACTTCGCCGATTTCTCCATTCCAGATCCATTCGCAAACCAGGTCGGTACCTTCGCCCGATGCTCCCTGGTTACCCATTTGAGTAACTACTCCGGTAGAGGCTGCGAGCTTGGTCAGCAAACGGGATTCGTAAACGGAGTGAGTCAACGGTTTCTGGCAATATACGTGTTTGCCCATTGTCATAGCGTCTGCCGTGATGATGGCATGAGTATGGTCGGCAGTAGCAATGATTACGCCATCAATGGATTTGCCCATTTCATCGTACATCTTGCGGTAATCCCAGTATTTCTTCGCATTCGGAAATTCATCGAATACGCCTTTGGCATATTTCCAGTCTACGTCACAAAGGGCTACGATGTTTTCGGTGCCCTTCACGTTGTTGATGTTGGCATGGCCCATACCGCCGATACCTACGGCTGCGAGGTTCAGTTTGTCGGTTGGTGAAACGTGCCCGTGGCTCATACCTAAAATAGAACTGGGAGCAATGGTGATTCCTGCTAAAGCAGCGGCTCCCGTTTTAAGAAATTTTCTTCTTGAAAAGTCTGACATGGTTTTATTATTTTAAGGAGTTAGTTATTTGTGGTGGATTACTATGCAGCAACCCATATCCATTTTTCATGTTTTTTCTGCGTTCGCGTATTTGTTCAAGAGTCTGTAAATTGCCAATAGCCGGCAAGTCATTCATACGAGCATCCTGCAGGAACTTCCACGCATATTCGGATGCAATAGTCGAGTCATACATTAAAGGCAAACGAGGGTTTCGCTTACCGGTCAATATGGAATCGGCGAACAAATCGCACAGCACGTCAATATTCTTACCACCAAAAGGTTTTTCCACACGAAGTGTCTGATGTACTCCGTGTAAATCGACGACAGCTGTTTTGAAATCATGCGTCATACGCACGATACCTTCCGTACCTATAATATCTACATAAGAATTGTGCGTCTGATCTTTCGATAATTGTCCATAGACAAAACCCTGAGTTATATCAAAGACTACGCCATTTTGAAAAGTTCCGTGACATTGTACCCACCAGGGATCTTTATAATTCCACATGTTCACGCCTTGTGCATTCCATGTTCTATATTCACTTTCGGCATACCAGCGAACGATGTCAACATAATGCATTCCACAATCATGGAAAGCAGGGCCTTCATATTCATGTCCTTCACCCGGTGCCAGTCCCGGAGTCATGTGGCAAATACGAATAATGGCCAACTCACCTATTTCTCCCTTCTGAATATATTCCTTCATCAGATTATGATACCAGGAATTTCGCAGATATAAGTTCACCGTAGAAAGTACATTGGAGTTTTCTATCATATCCACCACCTTCCACTCCTTTTCCATCGTATCTGCAACGGGTTTTTCTGCGATGATATGTTTTCCGTACCGAATAGCCTTTTCTATTTGTTCGAGCCTTGAGTCTGCCAATGTGAAGAGCCCGACAACCTGTACACTCTCGTCTTCAAAGATTTTTTGGTCATTCTCTACTACACGAGATTCAGAAGATATTTTTTTAGCAAGTTCGCGCGTGGTAGGATCTGTATCGCAAATATAGGCAATCTCCCATCGCCCGCTTTTCCGCATCGCCTCCCAATAGAATCTTCCCATTCTACCGAAACCGATTATTCCTACTTTTATTTTTGTGTCAAGTGAAAATTGTGCATCCATAAAAAATTGCGAATTTAAGTACAAACAACATAAAAGGTATCAATTTTCATCTGTAGGCAGATTGTTCGAAAACTGATATCGCAAAACTAGCCAAATAAATAACGCTTTATTTAGTCTACACAACTTTATGTAGATTATAAAATAATATTAAACCTTACAAATCAACAACTTACAATCATTTAGGAATATAAAAAATGTAGATTGTTTGGAAAGCATTTTATTTATTGGATGGCACAAATTCGTTTATATTGGTCAGATTTTCATAATTTCATTTTCAAATTCATCCCGGTCCACTGCAGCCTTGTTACGCATTTTAGTACGATAATTATAAACAGTACTTGTAGAGCAACGAAGGAAGTTGGCAATCTTCCCGCTATCCGTAATACCCAAACGTAACAATGCATAGATACGAAGTTCCCTGTTCAACAAAGCGTCCTGCTTAAGAATGATCTTCTCGTCATCTTTCAGTAAAGCATTGAAATCTGAAACAAAAGTCGGATATAAATTCAAAAAGACTCTATCGAAGCGAGTATACAGAGCATCAAGTTCATCATCAATCAATGCGGAAGATTTCAGCTTTTTAATCAGTTCCTCATAGCACTTATTAATGGCTATTTTATACAGCATATTCTGATACTTCTCCATTTTATGAATATAGCTGAAGCACACGTCGAAAAACTGAGCGATATAATGCTCCTTTATATTATTAATCTCGCACAGTTCATCATTCTTATCATTCAACTCACTATTCATGCTGTTCAGTTTGTCGTTCAATCTCAGAAGCTCCTCGTTACTTTGTGCCAGCGCCCGTTTCATCCGCAACGTTTTTTTCATCTGAATATAAATAAACACGACCAACACGATTAAAAGAAAAAGAGAAACGCTGGTTGAGATAAGAAAAGTAATCAGATTCGATTTAGACCTAGCTTCTTCCGTCTGATAAGCCGTATTAATGATAGAATAGAATTTATAGATTTCCATTGCCCGGAAATGAATGCCGGAGGAAACTACATCATCAATAGCCGACTGAGTAAATTTGAAAGCATCCGCTAAATTATTTTCCTCATATTGTATCAGTGCAAGTGCCTGCAAGGAGGCCGTTTCACGTGTGGCATTCTGAATATCAGCAATGGCGGACATCATAAGATATTTCTTCGCATCATCCTCTCTTTTTAAATAGCGGCTCAACATGGCATACGAATGAGTAATCATCGCATAATTAGGAGTTCCTATCTCCTCAGCATTCAGCAACTCATCCAAAATCTTGATCGCCTTTGTTGAATCGCGTCCTGCATAAGAATAAGCCCGTGACAATTTATAGTCAAAGGAAGTATGATCCATAAGAGCATACAGTGAATCCTGATAAGCTTCCCGTTTTTTTCCGTACTGATTATTGGTAGCAGAAATCGAATAATACTCCCAAAAACGGGCATATGTATCATAATAAGTAGCTAATAATGAACGAGGAAGTTCTGATGGCTTCATTTTTTCGAGAAGTAATTCTGCATCTCTATATCTGCCGCACATGGAATATACAAGGCTGAGTTGCAAAGAAGACTGGTATTTCAAATAGTTTCTATTTAACTGACGAGCGATTTCAAGGTTCCGGTCGACATAATGAATGGCAGAGTCTATATTAAATTTCTTATACTCATTGTATAATTGGAGATTCACCTTATATTCCCGATCGGGAGTCAGCCCAGAGTCCTTCAGTAAACATTTAATCCGGGCGATTCGCTGCTCTTTCTTCTGGACGAAGAGAGGCTTCGCATCTATCATTTTATGCAGAGAGTCAGCCAGTATTTTCAATTCGTTATTTGCATAAAGAGCATTGCCGATTCCCAGAGCAACCAGGAACAGCAAAACGATTCTCTTCAGATAACAACGGTTGAATTTCATATTACTAGCAAAGATGATAAAAAAAAGCGATTTATCCATCAGAACAAATCGCTTTTTTAATATATGAAGTAAATTTGCTCTTATTCAGCAACTACTTCGAAAGGAATTTCTACAGAAACTTCCTTGTGAAGTTTAACGATAGCTTTGTAGTTACCAACTTCTTTCACTGCGTCTTTTACAACGATGATCTTTCTGTCAATTTCGTGACCCAGTTTTGCCAATGCTTCAGCAATCTGGATATTGCTTACAGAACCGAAGATAGTACCTGTTGAACTAACTTTTGTTGCAATAGTCAAAGAAACGCCTTCCAACTTAGCAGCCAATGCTTCAGCATCCTTCTTGATTTTCTCAAGTTTGTGAGCACGTTGTTTCAAGTCTTCAGCCAACATTTTCTTTGCAGAAGGAGAAGCGATGATAGCTTTTCCAGTCGGGATCAGATAATTACGACCGTATCCGGATTTCACGTTTACGATATCGTTCTTATAACCCAAGTTTACTACGTCTTCTTTCAATATAATTTCCATACTTTTCCTCCTTCTTATTTCATCATGTCAGTTACATAAGGCAACAATGCCAAGTGACGAGCTCTCTTCACAGCCTGTGCGATACGACGTTGGAACTTCAAAGAAGTACCAGTGATACGACGTGGAAGAATCTTTCCTTGTTCGTTCAAGAATTTCTTCAAGAATTCAGGATCTTTGTAGTCGATATAACGGATACCACTCTTTTTGAAACGACAGTATTTTTTCTTCTTAACGTCTACTGAGGGCGGAGTTAAATATCTGATTTCTGATTGAGTCTGTTGTGCCATGATTAATCCTCCTTTTTGTTTGATTTAACACTTCTTCTTTTAGCAGCATATTCCGCAGCATACTTGTCCATTTTGAAAGTCAAGAAGCGGATAACGCGCTCATCACGACGGAAGTTAAGTTCCAACTTGTCAATGACAGTAGGATCTGCATTGAACTCAACCAATTGATAAAAACCTGTTGACTTCTTCTGAATTGGATAAGCCAATTTCTTCAGTCCCCAGTTTTCTTCATTGATAATCTCAGCACCTTCAGCTTGAAGAATACCTTTGAATTTTTCTACCGCTTCCTTCATCTGAACATCAGACAAAACGGGAGTTAAAATGAAAACGGTTTCGTATTGATTCATACTTGTTTAATTAAATAAATAATTTATTTTATTTTAAAATGCGGGTGCAAAGTTAGGCATTTTATTTTGAACTACAAATATTTAATCTTTTTTTGTATCCTAATGTAGGAATTATCCGGGAAGTGGCTTACCTTTGCAAAGTTGTTTAAACAATAATTTCATGATAGAGCAATTTAATTTCGATATCCGGCTTATATTCGCCATCCTAAATGGTAAGGTTTCCGCAGCAATCAACCGGAAGCTATATCGCAATTTCCGTCAGAACGGTCTGGAAATCAGTCCAGAGCAATGGACGGTTCTTATTTTTCTATGGGAAAAAGACGGCGTTACACAACAAGAGTTGTGCAATGCAACTTTTAAAGACAAACCCAGCATGACCCGTCTCATAGACAACATGGAACGGCAGCATCTTGTAGTACGTATTTCCGACAAAAAAGATCGCCGCACCAATCTGATCCACCTGACAAAAGACGGAAAAGAACTGGAAGAGAAGACACGCATCATTGCGGGACAAACATTGAAGGAAGCTCTGCATGGCATCACTCTCGAAGAACTGAGCATCGGGCAGGAGGTCTTAAAAAAGGTATTCTACAATACCAAAGACTAAACAGAAAAACAATCGTTTAATTCATAAAATCCACTAAATCTGTCTTTATAATGGATTTTTCACCTAAATTATTTCGCCCGTTAAAGAATTATGCTTTAATTTGTGACTGGAATATTATAATCTATTAAAATACACACGCATGAAAGGCTTATTAAAGAATTTGGGATTGATATTAATCTTGATCGGAGTGGTCATCCTGTTGGCTTGTTCCTTTACCGGCAATGTAAACAACAACGCGGTTTTGGGCAGTTCAGTATTCCTCGTAGTACTGGGACTCATTTCTTATATTGTCATTAATAAGAAGATCGCTGATTAATTTATTAGAAATCAATAAAAAATCCCGGGAACGAATGTTTCCGGGATTTTTTATTTTTGGTTATCGGAGTACTCATTAAGATTCAACTTCCGGTGTGATCAGCTTATAGCCTTTTCCGTGAATATTGATAATCTCGATAGAGTCATCTTCTTTCAGGTGCTTACGCAACTTCGTAATATACACATCCATACTACGGGCATTGAAGTAGTTATCATCAATCCAGATAGTCTTCAGAGCAAAGTCACGTTGCAGAATTTCATTAGCGTGTGCACAAAGCAGTCCGAGAAGTTCAGATTCTTTGGTAGTCAGCTTCGTCTGCTTGCCTTCTGTAGCCAGAATTTGTTTCTGAGTATCGAAAGTAAACTTACCGATCTTGTAGATATTGCTTTCTTTGTTCTTCTTTCCACGAACACGTCTCAAGATAGCTTCAATTCTGAAAGTCAACTCTTCCATACTGAATGGTTTCGTGATATAATCATCCGCACCAATCTTAAATCCTTCTAGGATATCTTCTTTCAGCGTTTTTGCAGTCAGGAAGATGATAGGTATCTCAGCATTCGCAGCACGGACATCCTGTGCCAACGTAAAGCCATCCTTTTTAGGCATCATAACGTCAAACACGCACAAGTCATATTTATTCTTCAAGAAAGCCTTATAACCGGCTTCTCCATCAGGATATAACTCAGCAGAATAACCTTTTGCCTGTAAATATTCTCTTAAAAGCATGCCAAGATTTTCGTCATCCTCGCATAATAAAATACGCAGTTTCTCGTCCATATCAATTATTTTTTAATAAAGGTAATGCAATAATAAATTTAGTTCCTACGTTCAGGTCGCTTTCTGCTCTAATGGTCCCCTTATGATCGGTAATAATTTTCTTCACATAAGCCAGCCCCAGTCCAAAGCCCTTCACATCGTGCAGATTACCCGTATGCACACGATAGAACTTTTCAAATATCTTTTTCAGGTTTTCCTTTTTGATACCGATACCGTTATCCTGTATCGAAATCATCAGTTTTCCCGATTCATTCCACGTTTTCACTTTCAGTTCCAGATCTTCTTCCGCTTTCTTATACTTCACCGCATTATCCATCAGATTGAAGATCACATTGGTAAGATGCATTTCATCTGCAAATATAACAGGATCGGCTGCCTCAAGGTTCGATGTTATCTTACCATTATATCGTTCTACTTTCAGTGCAAAGGTATTGATCACTCCCGAAATCAGTTCATTTGCATCAATTTCCTTCATCTTCAGTGTTGCCTTCTGCCGGTCGAACATTGACATCTGCAGTACCTTTTCCACTTGAAAGCGCAAGCGCTTAGTCTCATCATTTATGACTCCCGATATATGCTGGAACATTTGCGGTGATTTTGCTACCGCGGGGTCCTTCAACATCTGCGCTGCCAGCGAGATAGTCGATATCGGCGTCTTGAACTCATGCGTCATGTTATTGACAAAGTCATTCTTCATCTCCGTCAACTTCTTCTGGCGGAATACGATATAAATCGTAAAGATGAATGTCACCAACAACACCAACGTAAATATCAGTGACGGAATCATGAAACTGATCGAATCAAAAATATAATCCTTCTTTCCCGGGAAATGCACTTTCAGAATACTCATCTTTGCAGGCGGGTCGTTTTTAAACAATGCCTGCTGATAGGATTCTTCACTTCCTTTTGCTTCATAATCTGCACAACGGTATACTTCACGTCCATCCTTGTCAATCACTGCAAAATGATAAGGCAAGTCTATACCATTATTATATAAGTTCGATTTCAGATAATCGTCAAGGTCCCTGAACCGTACTCTATCACCAATCGACTTGTCACTCGCACGTCTAATCATGTCCAACACTACTTCATCCAACAGTGCCCGCTGATACATATAGCGATTCTTGATAGCTTCCAACATCGAATTAGAAGTCTGAGGAATCGTGTTTCGTCCACGTACCATCGCTTTAGGAAGTTCAGACGGTTTGATCTTCATCACCCTCAATTCAAAGTCAGAAATAATCTTGCCATCCCGTGACTTCACTTGAAATCGCTGTGTCCCCCGAACTACATTATTCTGCCCTAATGAAGTATTGTTTTCAGTCAGCGCTTTTCTTTCAGCATCCGAAATATCCTCAACCAACCAGCGCATAGTTTCTGCATATTCTACATCCTTGGAAACCTGATCCAAACTGTTGCGCACAGCCGAATCAAATTGCTCCTTCCGGGTTTTCATCATTTCCTCTATATAACTGACCTGCAAATACAACAGACTAAGGAAAGAAAGCCCCATTACAATACTTAATATCCAAATTGTTGACTTCTTCATAGCAACAAAATTAACACTCCCTAATTAACACTCCTAACACATTAACTTGATTTAACCGGAAGTTCCCGGAAATTAACCGTAAAGAGCTATTTAGGTTGTATTCTGATTACTACAACAATATAACTCCTCCTTTGGTTTGCAAATTTAATAAAAAATTAAATTTTTTCCTTGCGATTTTCCATCTTTATTAATCATAGTTAAACAAAAACCGCTGCCTTTTACTTAAAAAAGACAACGGTTTTAACAGTTTTGAGAGAATTATTGTTTATTCCTCTGTTTGTTTAGCTTCAAAATCCTTAATCAACTTATCCTGAACATCTGTCGGAACAAGTTCATAACTAGCAAACTTCATGATAAATGAAGCACGTCCGCCGGTAAGTGAACTAAGCGCTGTCGAATATGAAGACATTTCCTTCAAAGGTACTTTAGCAACAAGTTTCTCGAAACCTTTTTCGCTGCTCATACCCATAATCATGGCACGGCGCCCTTGAAGATCTCCCATCACATCACCCATTCTGTCGGACGGAACAAATACTTCCACATCATAAATCGGTTCCAAAATCTTCGGACCGGCATTCTTGAAGGCTTCACTGAATGCGTTACGTCCGGCAAGCATAAAGGAGATTTCATTTGAGTCTACCGGGTGCATCTTACCGTCATATACGATTACACGTACGTCACGGGCATACGAACCTGTCAACGGGCCTTGTTCCAGGCGTGACATGATACCTTTCATAATAGCAGGCAAGAAACGGGCATCGATAGAGCCACCTACGATACTGTTAATAAATACCAGCTTACCGCCCCATTCCAATGGAATTTCTTCAGTGCCTCTCACGGTAATCTTAAATTCCTGTCCATTAAACTTGTAAGTATCGGGCACAGGCATACCTTCTTTATAAGGCTCAACGATCAGGTGAACTTCACCAAACTGACCAGCACCACCGGATTGTTTCTTATGACGATAGTCGGCACGGGCAGCCTTCGTAATCGTTTCACGATACGGAATCTTCGGTTCCTCAAATTTAACCTGAAGTTTTTCATTATTTTCCAGACGCCACTTCAACGTACGCAAATGGAACTCTCCCTGTCCGTGTACCAGTGTTTGCTTCAACTCTTTCGATTGCTCGATCACCCATGTCGGATCTTCTTCACGCATACGATTCAAGATGGTCATCATCTTTTCCACGTCCGCTTCGTTCACCGGTTTGATAGCACGGGAATATTTAGAATTCGGATATTTGATAAAGTTGAATTTATAATCGCAGTCTTTACCGTTGAGTGTATTGCCTGTCTTCACATCTTTCAGTTTTACGGCAGCACCGATATCACCCGCCTGAAGTTCTTCCACTTTCACACGGTTACCACCGGCTACGACATAAATCTGAGCGATACGTTCTTTCGAACCACGGTCGGCATTCAGCAAGTCATCACCTTCACGAACCTTGCCGCTCATTACTTTAAAGTAAGATACTTCACCGATATGCGGCTCGACACTCGTCTTGAAGAAGTACAAAGATTCGGGACCATTTACGTCCGGAGCCACTTCCTTACCATCTGTGTTTTCCACTTTCGGCATTTCAGACACAAAAGGAACTACGTTGCCAAGGAATTCCATCAGACGGCGAACGCCCATGTCCTTACCACCGCAAACACAGAATACAGGGAACATACCTCTGGCGATCAAACCCTTACGGATACCTTCACGCATTTCATCTTCTGTCAGAGAATCTTGTTCGAAGAATTTCTCCATCAGTCCTTCGTCATTTTCGGCAGCGGCTTCTACCAATGCTTTATGCATTTCCATAGCCTTATCCATTTCTTCTGCCGGTATATCTTCAATCGTAGGAGCGCCGCCTTCGGGTCTCCACGAATATTTTTTCATCAACAATACGTCAATCAAGGCATTAAAGCCCGGACCGGTAGCAATAGGATATTGGATGGGAACCACCTTAGATCCATACGCTTCTTTCAATTGTTCGAGGATATTATCATAGTCGCATTTTTCATTATCAAGCTGGTTGACTAGAAAAATAACTGGCTTATTCAATTTTTCAGTGTATCGGAAGTGATTTTGTGTACCGACTTCGACGCCGTATTGGCCATTGAGAAGAATAATTGCTGTGTCGGTCACATTAAGTGCAGTTACCGTACTGCCAACGAAGTCGTCCGAACCCGGACAGTCTATAATATTAAGCTTTTTATTGTTCCATTCTACGTGGAGAACGGTAGAGAAAACGGAGTAACCATACTCTTGTTCAACAGGGAAATAATCGCTAACTGTGTTTTTTGCGGCAACAGATCCGCGACGTTTTATAACACCACTCTCGAAAAGCATCGCTTCCACGAGAGTGGTTTTCCCAGAGCCAGAACTTCCCAACAAGGCAATGTTCTTAATTTCATTAGTCTGATATACTTTCATAATATATAAGATTTTAGTAATTACTCAGTATGTTTCTCGCATACCATTAATTTAGTGTTGCGCAAATTAGGGATTTATTGGGGGAAAAGCAATATTTATGACAGTGTTACTAAACAATGTTATGTAACATAAGGTCCGTTTTATGGTTACCAGGCAGGCCAAACTTATACCTAATTCCCGTTAATTGTATCAATAGCTCAGAAAAAAGGTTTAAATTTGCAGGCTATAATCAATTGGTAACAAACTAAACATCTACTATGGCAGGTATTTATCTTCATATCCCCTTTTGTAAGACACGTTGCATCTATTGCGATTTTTATTCGACTACCCGCAGCGAATTAAAGACGCGTTATGTGCACGCCCTCTGCCATGAACTGGGAATGCGGAAAGAATATCTGAAAGGCGAACCTATAGAAACCATTTATTTCGGAGGAGGAACTCCCTCTCAACTGGAGGAAGCTGATTTTAAACGCATCTTTGAAACTATACGGGAAAATTACGGAATGGAACACTGCCGGGAGATTACTCTGGAAGCCAATCCGGACGATCTGTCACAGGAATATCTGAAGATGTTATCTTCGCTCCCTTTCAACCGTATCAGCATGGGGATACAGACTTTTGATGATACGACACTCCGATTACTGAAACGCCGCCATAGCTCCCAAACAGCCGTCGAAGCTGTCCGCAGATGCAGAGAAGCAGGATTTCAGAATATCAGCATTGATCTGATTTACGGACTGCCGGGCGAAACAAAGGAACGGTGGGTAAACGACCTCCGGCAAGCTATCCGCCTGGATGTAGAGCATATTTCTGCTTACCATTTGACTTACGAAGAAGATACACCTATATATAATATGTTAAAGCAGCATCAAATAGAGGAAGTAGACGAAGATTCCAGTCTGCAGTTCTTTACATTGCTGATCGAACATTTGCAGAATGCAGGATACGAGCATTATGAAATATCCAATTTCTGCCGCCCCGGCAAATACTCCCGTCACAATACTTCGTACTGGAGGGGAATACCATACTTGGGCTGCGGACCGTCCGCACATTCATTCAATGGAACGACACGCGAATGGAACGTATCTTCCATCGACCTATATATAAAAGGTATAGAAGGAAACCAGCGCGACTTTGAGACAGAAAACCTGGACCAAACGACCCGTTACAACGAATTTATCATTACCACCATACGCACCGTATGGGGAACACCTATAGAAAAACTAAAACAAGAGTTCGGTAATGAACTGTGGGAATATTGCCGGAAAATGTCTGCCCCCTATCTGGAAAATGGGAAACTGGAAATCCACGAGGGGGCTTTACGCCTGACACGGGAAGGAATTTTCATCTCCGACAGCATTATGAGCGACTTGCTTTGGGTTAATTAAAAAACTAAACGATCAGCCGATGACCGAATCAGAAGTAAGGAAGTTATTACGGCAAATGAAGGAACTGGACTCGCAAACAGCCTTCCGCGACTTCTATAACATGACTTACGACCGACTCTTCCGCATAGCCTACTATTATGTGAAACAGGAAGAATGGTCGCAGGAAATCGTACTCGACATCTTCCTCAAACTCTGGAAGCAGCGCGACACTCTTCTTGATGTGAAAAACATCGAGGACTATTGCTTTATTCTGGTCAAGAACGCTTCTCTCAATTATCTGGAAAAAGAGTCGAAGTACACCACCATTCATTCCGATTCCCTGCCGGAGCCACAGGAACAAAGTTATTCTCCGGAAGAGTCATTAATCAGTGAAGAACTGTTTGCAATCTATGTGAAAGCACTCGACCGGCTTCCGGAACGTTGCCGGGAAATATTCATCCGTATCCGTGAAGAAAAACAAAGTTATGCCCAAGTAGCAGAAGAATTGGATATCAGCATAAAGACAGTTGATGCCCAGCTACAGAAAGCTGTCACCCGGCTGAAAGAGATGATTTCGTCCAGCGGATAACCGGAGATCACCCGAACCGTTCAGCACTTCTTTTTTATATTAACTTTTATTTGCACAAAAGGTGTAGGGAGTTTCTGTCAATCTCCGGTCTTTATCAGCAAATAAACCGATTAATCACTAAAAAAGATTGAATGATGAAAAAGTTTAATGACGCAAACGTTGGACTCTTTGTCCTTTTAACAGCATGCCTGAGCCTATTTTCCTGCAACAACGACAATGACAATTATCCTAAGAATTATGTAGGATTTGAAAAATCTACCCGAACAGTAGAATGTGATAAGAATCAATCCGAGAGTGAGTTGCAGATTAAAATTATTGCCACCGACAAATCCAAAGAAGACAGGACAGTGTTACTTGCCACTCCTGCTTTGCCGGCGGGACAGGCACCGATTATGAAACTAACAGAAACCAAAGTCACCATCAAGGCGGGACAGAAATCGGCAACGACCACCATTAAGTTATACCCCAAAAAGATGGTACTGAAACAGCAGAACATTACCTTATCCTGTACTCCCCAGTGGAAAGAAGGCAGTGTAAGCAAGCTGACGATTCTGCTGAAACGGAATTAGAAAGAAAGCTAAATAGAAAAAGATATGAAATATACCGATAGAGAATTAGAAGACATACTGAACAAGCTCATCGCTTCCACCCGCTCACCGAGAGGACGTTTTTCAGCAGCATCCAGCTATCCGCAGCTGGAGAAAAAGCTGAATTTCCGCAACCGCCGGTTGTATCTGACACGCACATTTGCGGCAGCGGCAGCAGTAGTTTTACTCTGTCTATCGGTATGGACAGCTTATCTGTACATGCAGCCGGCAACCATACAGACTGTTAGCACTTTGGCAGAAACACGTACCGTCCATCTGCCCGACGGCACTTCCGTCACGCTAAACCATTATTCTTCCCTTTCCTATCCGGAACGGTTCAAATCGGATAACCGGGAAGTGGAGTTGAGCGGAGAAGCCTATTTTGAAGTAAGTAAAGACCCAAAGCATCCGTTTATAGTGCAGACAGAAACGATTGACGTTCAAGTATTGGGCACTCACTTCAATGTGGACGCCTATCCCGATAATCCGGATGTAAAGACGACTTTATTAACAGGGTCGGTTGCAGTCAGCAATAAAAACAACTCAGTACGCATGGTGCTGAAACCGAATGAGGCGGCTATATATAATAAGGTGGAACAAAAGCTTACTCGCAAGGTACTGGAGAATGCCGGAGATGAAATTTCATGGCGCCACGGGGAGTTCATATTCGATGATCTGCCGTTGCAGGAGATTGCCCGCGAACTTTCCAACTCGTTCGGAACAACCATTCACATTGCCGACTCAACCTTGCGAAATTATCGGATCACAGCGCGATTCCGTAATGGAGAAGACTTGGATGCGATTTTATCTGTACTGCATAATGCCGGTTATTTCAACTATTCACGAAACACTCAACAGATTACTATTACTAAAAACTAGACTAAATGAGAACTATTCACCAAGGACACCTACCTGTCAGAACGCTCGTTCTGATAGGTATGGTGATCCTTATCACCGCACAGGCATACGCACAGAATGCAAATGCCCGACTCACAATCACATTGCGAAATGCTACATTGAAGGAGTTCGTCAAGTTAATCGAAAACTCTACAGGATATTCTTTTATCTACAGTGAAGAAATCAGCATCAGCCATAAAATCAATCTGAAAGTGAAAGATATGCCTTTGCATGAGATACTGGATCTCGTATTCAAGGATGAACCGATCAGTTACAAGTTCTCTGAGAGATACATTCTCCTGCAAAAGAAAAGGGTGCAAAAGCCGGTAAGCCGCAAGTTTACTATCAGCGGATATGTTACCGACGGGACGTCGTCCGAGACGTTGATTGGTACTAATATCATTGAGAGTCATCAATATCAAGGCACTACTACCAATCCTTACGGCTTTTATAGTATCACTCTGCCCGAAGGAGAAACGGAATTACGTTTCTCTTATTTGGGATATACCACAGAAACACATCATTTCACCCTTGCTCAAGATACTCTGCTGAATATTCGTATGAAAGGAAACGCACAATTAGAAGAAGTAGTGGTCGTTTCAGATAAAGCAGAAGCAGGGACAGTTGCCACACAGATGGGAGCTGTCGAGATTCCAATGGTGCAAATCAAGAATACTCCAAGTATATTAGGAGAATCAGATGTAATGAAAGCCATTCAGTTAATGCCCGGAGTACAGGCAGGAGTAGACGGATCGGCTGGATTATATATACGTGGTGGCAGTCCCGACCAAAATCTGATCTTACTTGACGGAACTCCGGTATATAACGTAGACCATATGTTCGGCTTCTTTTCCGTCTTTACTCCTGAAGCTATCAAAAAGGTCACTTTATTTAAAAGTTCCTTTCCTGCACGCTTCGGCGGACGCCTTTCTTCCGTCATTGACGTACGCACCAATGACGGGGATATGAAAAAATATCATGGGACACTCAGTATCGGCTTGCTAACCAGCAAAATAAATTTGGAAGGACCGATTGTGAAAGACAAAACATCATTCAACATATCCGCCAGACGTTCGTATATTGATTTAATAGCCAAGCCATTCATGCCCGATGATGAGAAATACAACTATTACTTTTATGATATCAATGCAAAGATCAATCACAAGTTTTCCGACCGGAGCCGTTTATATCTGAGTGCTTATAACGGGAAAGATCACTTCGCTACCCAATATGATGATAATAGCGATTTCAAGGACGGAAGTAAAATGAACTGGGGAAACACAATCATTTCCGCCAGATGGAACTACATTTTCAATAATCGCCTGTTTAGTAACACGACAGTTTCCTACAACAACTACCTATTCAATGTAAGTGCATATTCGAATAATCAATATTCACTCACCAATAACACAACCTTCATCAACCGATACTCTTCAGACTATCGTTCAGGTATCAATGACTGGAATTATCAGATAGATTTTGATTACAACCCATCTCCTATGCACCATATTAAATTTGGAGCAGGATATATCTATCACCGTTTTCGTCCGGAAGTGATGACCTCCAAAATATCAGACAAGGTAGACTCTGAGGCATTTCGCGACACTACTTACCACAGTATGAACAACAGCCGGATTTATGCACATGAAGTATCAGCTTATGCAGAAGATAACCTAAAAATCAGTACTCGTCTACGGCTTAATCTTGGATTACACTTTTCTCTGTTTCAAGTACAAAAACAAAGTTATTTCTCTTTGCAGCCGCGTGTCTCAACACGTTATCAACTAAGTAAAGACGTAATCCTCAAGGCATCTTATACAAAGATGAGCCAATATGTACATCTGCTTTCTTCCATGCCCATCGCTATGCCTACTGATTTATGGGTGCCTGTCACAAAAAAAATCAAACCGATGCGATCTCACCAGTATTCATTGGGGGGATATTATACAGGTATCAAAGGTTGGGAGTTCTCTGTAGAAGGCTATTACAAAGACATGTACAATGTGCTGGAATATAAAGACGGAGTCAGTTTTTTCGGTTCTTCCACCGGATGGGAAAGCAAAGTTGAAATGGGGAAAGGACGTTCGATGGGAATTGAATTTATGGCTCAAAAAACGCTCGGGAAGACAACAGGCTGGTTGTCTTATACCTTATCCAAAAGCGACCGCAAATTTGCTAAAGGTGCTATCAACAATGGAGAGCGATTTCCATACAAATATGATCGGCGCCATAATATTAATCTGACTCTCAACCATAAATTCAGCGAACGCATCGACATCGGTGCCTCGTGGGTGTTTTACACAGGAGGAACCAGTACTATTCCCGAAGAAAAAACAACCATCATCCGTCCTGGCAATGGAGCAAACAATGGCTTTATTCTGGGATTCGATAACTACTACAATCCTATTTATAACAATTCCCCTAATGTTGGAGAGGCCAATTACATAGAACATCGCAATAATTACCGGCTGCCTGCGAGCCACCGGTTGAACATAGGGATTAATTTCAATAAAAAGACCAAGCACGGAATGCGTATCTGGAACATCAGTCTTTATAATGCATACAACTCCATGAATCCGGCATGGGTATTTCGCTCTCATAATGACGATGGAAAAAGTGTGATCAAAAAATATACCCTGCTCCCCTGCATTCCATCTTTTACTTACACTTACAAATTCTAAGTTAACATGAAAACTTATATATATCATCCGCTTATCCTGCTAGTTATAATACTGGTGACAGTATCTTGTGAAAATGAACTCCCTTTTAATATAAAGGATAATCCTCCTAAATTGGTAATGAATGCATTCATCAACGCCGACAGTCTGACAAATGTCTTATTCCTCAACCTGACGGGAAAAGACTACGCCAACCACATTGAAAATGCCACTGTAGAGGTTCACGTCAACGGAGAGTTAAGAGAGACCTTGCGCCCGCTCCCGATGGAAACTGAGTATGACAAGCAATGCCGGTTCAACATCACAGGCAAATTTGCTTCGGGAGAAGTAGTGCGTATTGATGCTATGACCGATGACGGCAAATATCATGCCTGGGCAGAAGTCACCGTTCCGCAACGCCTTGATAAAATAGAAAACATCGACACGCTCACCGTCCCACTAACACAAAACGGACATACTCAAGACTACATGCGCTACAAAATAACTTTTAAAGACCGTCCGAACGAGGCAAACTTCTACCGCATTATAGTAGATAAACAAATGCGACTATGGGGATACAACCACGAAGAAGGAGGAGAAGATTACCTTCACTGGACAAAGCATATCAGTTATTCATTTATCGGACGCGAAGACATAGTACTGACAGACGGTCAACCTTCCACAGGAGATGACGAAGACAACGGACTGTTCGACACAGCTAAAAACATTTATGGTGTCTTTGATGATTCGCGATTTAGAGATACCTCCTATACAATGACGGTCTACAACGATCCCGCCATCCCATACAACAACAATTACAATGGATATTATGAAGGAATGGATGTCATCATCCGTTTGTTGAGTATCACGGAAACAGAATATTACTATCTGAAAGCACTCAATCTAGTCGATTCCGACGTTTATGACGAGACAATTAACGAACCTCTCAGATATCCCAGTAATGTACATGGAGGTACGGGAATGGTAAGTATCAGCACGGAAGTATCTCAAACGGTTCGAATCAGGGAAAACACCCCGGAATGACTTGCATAAAATAAATACAGGAGCAGGATTCATAAGTAACTTTCATCTAAAAGATACCCCTGCTCCACCAATCCCCGCTTATCGGTTAATTCCATTAATACTCCCTCCCGAATCAGGACAAGTCGATTGACAACCTCTAAGACTTTTTCGTAATTATGATCAGCAATCACTATCCCTTTCTCTTCCGAATGTTTTTTTATTAATCCGATCAGTTTATCTACCAAATGAAAGGATAAATAATCGAAAGGCTCATCCAACAAGACAAATTTAGCATTGCCCAGCAAAAGCAACTTAGCTTCCAAATATCTCCGTTCACCTCCGGAAAGTTGGGAGACACGCCGTTCCATACACGACTGGGCAACTTCATCATCCTCATAAAAGTCGGGAACGACATTAGCATCCAGGTAACAGTCTACCAATTTCTTTATCTTTTCATGCTTGGGCAAGTAGCCTTGTTGCGGCAGGAAGGCTATTGTCCTTGCATGTTGGTAAGGAGCCGAAAGGACCTTACATTCATCCAACCGGATAAATTTCCGGTCTGCTTTCATTGTTCCGAAGATTATTTGCATCAACACGGATTTTCCCGTACCGTTCCTGCCGAACAATCCAATAACATCACCTGTATTTATTTTCAGGTAAACATCAGTCAGCAGTTGCCTGGTACCGAAATTCTTAATAATACTATCTATTTCAAGCAAGTGATGCATAATTTTACAATCCAAAGTACAGACCAATATACAGCAAACACAAAGACAATCAAATTCCGTTTCAAAATTCCGGAATTATAATAGAAAAAGTAGGCTTCCTTTTCAAGAAACTCCTTATAAAGCAAACTGGCAACAATTCCCCAGCCACCCAATAGATAAGGAAAAGCTTCCCAAAACAAGCTCCAGTCAGCTTTTGATACAATAAGTGCACCTAATATAGACAGCGGAACGTTTATTTTCAACGTACTGTAGAAAAACAAATAATATAGTTTTAGTCTCCGCATATATCTTACATTAATTTGACGGCTATAAATATATGAATTTAAATTAGACATCTTACTAAAAACCAGGCTTCAATTTCTGTTTTTATTCCAGATTCGCTAAAAATTTCCTTTCATTTTACGAACGTCTCCACCGACTTTAATTAGGAACAACGATCTATTTCAATTATCTTTGCAGCCAAAAACAGGCACTTACTATGTTTATCATCATCGGAATTATGCTGACAGGAATGCTTTTGGGCTTCCTGCTACGTAATAAAAGACTATCTTGGATACATAAAATAATCACTCTGCTGATATGGGTCCTGCTCTTCCTCCTCGGGATTGATGTAGGAGGAAACGAGGCTATCATCAAAGGACTGCATACATTGGGACTCGAAGCACTCATTATCACACTGGCGGCAGTGACCGGCAGTATACTTTGCGCATGGGGACTCTGGTACCTATTATATATAAGGAATAAAGGAAAGGAGACGGAAGTATGAAAGGAAGTCTGATCATCGTCTCATTTTTCATTCTCGGTACCCTTTGCGGGTTTTATCATCTGATTCCCTACGATTTTACGGATAGCAAACTAAGCTATTACGCCCTTTGCGGACTGATGTTCTGCGTAGGTATCAGTATCGGCAATGACCCCAATACTCTGAAAAGTTTCCGTTCTCTGAATCCACGTCTGATGTTCCTCCCCGTCATGACGATACTGGGCACATTGGCAGGATGCGCCGTAGCAGGCATTTTCATGAGCCAAAGAACCTCTTCAGACTGTATGGCAGTGGGAGCCGGATTCGGCTACTATTCCCTTTCGAGTATATTCATCACCGAATATAAAGGTCCGGAATTGGGAACAATCGCATTGTTATCCAACATCATGCGTGAAATCATAGCATTGCTGGGAGCCCCGTTACTCGTGAAGTATTTCGGCAAGCTGGCCCCTATTTCTGTAGGAGGAGCTACCACAATGGACACTACTCTTCCCATCATCACCCGATGTTCCGGAAAAGAATTCGTAATCATTTCTATCTTTCATGGTTTTGTAGTTGATTTCAGTGTTCCATTTCTCGTCACCTTCCTTTGCTCAATATCATTTTAACAGCAATATTCCTTAAAATTCAGTTATATTACATTTTCGTTTCCGCACACGTATTGCAAAAATGTTTCAGAATAAGGTCTTTTTGTATCAAAAAGCAGTTGATTTCTTGATTTACATCAAGAAATCAACCGAAACAAAATCTTTTCCTTTTCTTTATTTTTATGCTATAAAACATATCGCTATATTTGCATAGGTAAAAAGAAAAAACTAAGCGATTAGATCAGTTTTCAATAGGTATTAGATTTGTTTTTTAGGAATAGTTTTTAGGTATAACAATTAAAAAGTAGGTATTATGAAACGTTTAGGATTAACATTAGTGGCAGCACTCTGCCTCGCTGCTTCGACTTTTGCAGCAGGAAACCAACCTACAACTGCAAAATGGGAAGGTAACATCAACGTAAATAAATTAGGTAAATATTTGCAGTTAAACTCTGTTCAGAGCGAAGAAGTAGCAAACATCTGCGATTATTTCTCAGAACAGATGTCAAGAGCCACTACAGCCAAGAAAGATAAAGAAGCAAAATTGCGCAACGCTGTATACGGCAACTTGAAACTTATGAGAAAGACGCTCAGCGCTGAACAATATGCTAAATATGCCGCTCTGATGAACCTTACTTTACTGAATAAAGGCATCGACCTAAGTAAGTAAAATTGAATCATATAGCAAGAGAAAGGGTGGAGACCGGTCAAGTTCTCCACCCTTCTTTTTATCTCATCCCACCTGCCGGACTTTATTCCGGCAAATACATTTTCAGCATCATTTACAAGTACACCAGAATCATTTGATAGTCACCATGGTAGCCCCGAAACCATATTCCTGAAAAGAGGCATCCTGATAACGGTAATTGCTGTGTTTCCGTTTCAATTCATCAATAATGGCTTTCCGAAGCACTCCGTCTCCTTTTCCGTGAATAAACACAATTTTCTGCTCACGCTTTTCTTTATTCGCCTCTATCACTTCACGGAATTTGTCCAGTTGGTAGTTCAGAATTTCGCTGTTACTCATTCCGTGCGTATCATCAAGCAGGGAATCAATATGAAGGTCTACTTCAATAATCCCATTTTTTCCGCTCTGACCGTGGTTGGGCTTCACAATAGGTTGCGACTTGGGTTTATCCACAAACTTTTTCTGCAACAAAGCTGACTGAATCTCTTCCGCCGACACATATACCTGCTTGGCAGGCACGTCATCTTTCACAATATCATAAATCAGAGCAGGTTCTTCGAAGAAATCGGAAGCACTGAATGTATGCAGTTTATAGAATTTCACCGTATCAATCCTCAGCTCTACGCTGACAGCAGGTTTGATGGCGGCAGGCTTTCCATCCTTGAAAGCGATCAGCTGGACAGCTACCCGCTCCATTTCATTCAATACATCCTTGGTGAATTCTTCCAGTAACAGTTTGGTATTCGGCTCTACCAGTCCATGTGAACGGTTGTTCCAAGCCTTTCCTTCCGCACTCAGATAAGTATAATACAGATAGTAATTGCTGTCATTCACCAAATATGCCTCGAAAGGAGTAGTCATCATCGCTTTGGCATCTTCGGGCACATAAGCCAAAAACACATTCAACGTATCACCGCCACGCACTTCCGGCTGGCGCTGTATAACCGGCATTTCCGGTTTGACCGGCTTCGCGGGGTCCTCCTGCTTCGGAGCTGTCGCGGCAGGCTTGCGTTTTATATTGTAATCATCCGCCTCAATCACGACACATTCACGTATCGGCATCGGGATATCAAAACCATCCGCATCTTCCACCAGTACAAAGTCTTTTCCTTTGAATCCTGTTACGATTCCACCGCCTACCTCACTGAGGAAACGCACCTTATCTCCTATTTTCATTATTGTATCTCCTATTAAAATTCAAACTTAAAACGGGTAACAAAGATAGGGATTTATATGAAAATACAGTAACTTTGCCGCAAAATATAACGGAACGATTCTCGTCCCCCATTAACGACAAGACCGATGAAAGAACTTATTAAAGTCATAGCTTTTGATGCAGACGACACGCTGTGGAGTAACGAACCTTTTTTTCAGGAAGTGGAAAAACAGTATACGGATTTGCTGAAACCGTATGGCACCTCCAAAGAAATCTCAGCCGCCTTATTCCAAACAGAAATGAATAATCTGCAAATTTTGGGATATGGCGCCAAGGCGTTTACCATTTCAATGGTCGAAACAGCATTACAGATCAGCAACGGAAAGATTGCAGCCGACATTATTCGGCAAATTGTTGATTTAGGGAAATCCTTGTTGAAAATGCCTATCGAATTACTGCCGGGAGTCAAGGAAACGCTGAAAACGCTGAAAGAAACGGGAAAATACAAGTTGGTAGTAGCTACAAAGGGAGATTTGCTGGACCAGGAGAATAAGCTGGAACGTTCGGGATTATCTCCTTACTTTGACCATATCGAGGTGATGTCCGACAAGACGGAAAAAGAATATCTCCGGCTATTGAGTATTCTGCAAATAACTCCTTCCGAACTTTTGATGGTCGGCAATTCTTTTAAATCGGATATTCAGCCGGTCTTATCTTTAGGTGGATACGGAGTACATATTCCTTTTGAAGTCATGTGGAAGCATGAAGTAACGGAAACGTTCGCACACGAACGCTTGAAACAGGTGAAAAGACTCGATGATCTGCTATCTTTACTTGGATAAATACTCTATCTGGATAAATCCCGGATAAATTCAAGGAATATTACAGCAATTTCATCAGCTCCGCTGCCCGACAGGCTTCTATCGAGTTGCCGACAGAAAGTTTTTCCAAAATATTCTGTCGGTGGCGGTTGACTGTATTCACACTGATATAAAGAGTCGCGGCAATTTCTTTACTCGACAGCCCTTTCCGTATGCAGCGCAGTATTTCCTTTTCGCGTTCTGAAAGGATATTGCGGTGCTCTTCCGAAAGGGATAATGTTTCTACTTCCCCACGTTCCATCTGGGTTATCGTAGCATAAATGCCTTGTTCCGGCCGTTGGTCGGCAGATAAGGAATAAAGGCAGAAGATCAGCCAGACATTGCCGGCAGGGGTGTTCTGCATGATTTGCACAAGGTTGTCAATGTATTGATAAACGCCTTTTTCATTCATCATACGCAGTCTGCATCTGCCCCGATATTTCAGCCGTTCGCCGGGAGACATGGAAAAAGTCTTCTGGAAAAACTTGTATTCCATCAAACGCTTTTCTACCAAATCTTCCGGATGAATGCGCCGGTAGATACAATCTTCGTCCATCGAATCAATTACGCTTAAAGCCGCCTCTTCGGGAGTAAGTCCCAGGAAATTCGCCCACGGATGGACAGTAACGTAACTTTTCCGGTTCGAAAGATCGGAAATGACAGCACACCCTCCATTAACTTCCGTCAATGAGCGGACAAACTGCTGGTGTTGTTCCACTATTCCATTATCCAGTGCTTCGTGCGCTGTCGGATGCGTAGCATAGACTTCATCAATTTCTTTTTGTAGTACGTCCATCGTATAAAATGGTTATTATTCAGTATTGTCGCAAGGACAGGCATGACCTATCTTTGCACCACAAAGATAAATAAATAAGAAACGAACATGAAACATTTAAAAATCAAAATCATGTCAATCGCGTTATTGGCGGCAGCAACTTCTTCTATGGCACAAAGTCTGAACAAAATGAACTGGCTGAATGAGCCTCAGCAATGGGAAATAAAAGAAGGCAAGGCTTTAGTGATGGACGTTCCGGCGAAAACCGATTTCTGGCGGATTTCCCACTACGGATTTACGGTAGACGACGGACCTTTCTACTATGCTACTTATGGCGGAGAGTTTGAGGTGAAAGTGAAAATAACCGGCAATTATGTGACTACTTTCGACCAAATGGGATTGATGTTACGCATCGACCACGAGAACTGGATAAAGGCAGGGGTAGAGTACGTAGACGGCAAACAGAATGTAAGTGCCGTAGTCACCCACTGCACCAGCGACTGGAGTGTAGTGCAACTGCCGGATGCTCCTCGTTCTTTATGGATTAAAGCGGTCCGCCGACTGGATGCAGTGGAGATTTTCTTCTCCCGCGATGATAAGGAATATACGATGATGCGTACTTGCTGGTTGCAGGATAATTGTCCGGTTATGGTCGGATTAATGGGAGCCTGCCCGGACGGAAAGGGATTCACGGCCACATTCGAAGAATTTAAGGTAACTCCTTTGGCAGATCAGCGGAGACTGGAATGGGCTAAAAAACAAGCCGGCAAATAAAGAAAGACAGTTCTTCCAACAAGCTCCCTTAGATGGCGGAGCAAAATGATGGTACACAATCACACTTCGCGGACAGTCTTGTTGAGCCAATCAATAGCGATTCACTCAGAACAATTACCCTTTAGGGAGATATATGGCTAAACAAGTATTCCATCAGCCAAAATGATCGTCATTCTTGGCTATTTTCTTCCGTTGCACCTAGGTACAACAATTGTCTCACCTTGGTTAAACAACTGAAGCACCTAGGTGACTCTTTCGTCTCACCTAGGTGCAACGAAAAAAAATCGCTATTTATGTGATTAATGAGTAACTATCGTCGGCTAATGGATAGTAACAGAACCCGGTTCCATATCCTAACGGAACTTTCCACTAAACACTCCCACTTTACCAGTGTCCCATCAAGCTATTTTCCCAAAAAACGGGCAAACTTCTGCCGCTCCCGTTCCAACGTTTCTTCATCCATATCGGCCACCTGTCTGAACCATGAATATTTCAGGTCGACACTTTTCTTCTTTTCCGATTTATCCCAGTTTCCTATGACCTGACCGTTATGAAGGACAATCGGAAAGAACAGTCCGTTGTTAGTAAACGCTTTGGGATAATGTTCAAGGGGCAGAACATCCGTCCGGTCTTTATATCCCAGCAGATATTCATCATAGGAGGGCAAAAGATGTATATGTCCCGACAGTTTGCCACGAGTCCGGCAGGTGTCATGAATATACCATGTCTGTTCTTTCCATTGTTCGGTTGTCAGTTCCGAAGCAATCAGATAAACAGCCTGTTTTGCATCCGAAACCGGCAGCCCCGACCACCAAATGAAATCCTGCAAAACTGCCGGAGAATGGCTACGGAAATAACTCCGTGCCAAGCGCGCCAAAGACTCGTCTTTCGTCAGTTCGGGCATCGGCGGAACCCGTTCTTCCAAAAGTGCGTACGTGCATTTGCTTCCTCTGTCCTCGCCACTACAAATGATGCCTTCCTGCTCCGCACGTGCCATAAAGCGAGTCATACGGTGATTGTCCGCCACAATCCCCGAACGGTTAAAGTGTTCGGCAATCTCTTGTTTTGTCAGGCTTTTCTTTCCACAAAGAATCTTCTCCAACAGGTCATGCGCTTTCGTATAGAGTTCGTTTGGGATGTCCAGATCATATCCTTTCGCAAAAGAATCATTTGCCGAAATAATACGTTGCGCGGAAAGTTTCAGCATCCAGCGGATATCCTCTGCCGCCACCAGATGCCACGTAGGACGCATCACATGAGTCCTCAGAATTTCTCCCTCACGCAACGCCTTCTCTACTGTTTGAATTGTAGCCGATTTCAGACGCATCCCTACTGCCCACTTCACCATGGAATAGTTCTGTGCCTGCATGGCTCCCATCCAAGACACCAACTCTTTAGGTTCACGGAAAAGTGGATTTAATAACTGCTGATTCAGCAAACGGATATTCGGTATATTCATAAATTAGTTATTTTATTTGCCACAAATATAAAGTTTCTTCGCAAACTATTCATTATAAACTGTTAATTGATAAACCAAATATCAGCAGAAACATCGGTACAGATATTATTTCAACTCTCTCAATAAGAGTCAGAAGCTGTTGGAAGTCTCCGAATAAATCTCTACTTTTGTACTCCATAACAAAGAATATACTTAGAATGATGCTCTATAAACTTATTTCCCCTTCCATGGTAAAGGCAACAATCCAGTTGCCAGCTTCCAAAAGTATCAGCAACCGTGCACTCATCATCAATGCGCTGGGTAAAGGCATTTATCCACCGGAAAACCTGTCCGATTGCGATGATACCCAAGTCATGATAAAAGCCCTGACCGAAGGTAAAGAGACTATAGACATCATGGCAGCCGGAACCGCCATGCGTTTCCTGACCGCTTATCTGAGTGCCACTTCGGGAGAACGGATTATCACAGGCACCGCCCGTATGCAGCAACGCCCGATACAGATTCTGGTCAACGCCCTTCGCGAGTTGGGAGCTGAAATAGAGTACACCCATAACGAAGGATATCCGCCTCTTCGCATCAAGGGCGCAGAGCTGAAAGGAAATGAAATCACGCTGAAGGGAAACGTCAGTTCACAGTATATATCCGCCCTGCTGATGATAGGTCCTGTGCTCAAAGACGGACTGACACTGCACTTGACAGGAGAAATCATTTCCCGTCCTTATATCAATCTGACACTGCAATTAATGCAGGACTTCGGAGCAAAGGCGGCATGGACTTCGCCCAGCAGCATCTCCGTAGCTCCGCAACCGTATCAGAGTGTCCCCTTCACCGTAGAAAGCGACTGGAGCGCTGCTTCTTACTGGTATCAGATTGCCGCTTTGTCTCCGGAAGCAGAGATTGAACTGTTGGGATTATTCCGCAACAGTTATCAGGGAGACAGTCGGGGAGCGGAAGTATTCTCTCGTTTGGGGATCACGACGGAGTTTACTCCCCAAGGCGTAAAGATCAAAAAAACAGGCAAGGCACCGGAACGACTGGAAGAAGACTTCGTTGACATTCCGGACCTGGCACAGACGTTCGTTGTAACTTGCGCTTTATTAAATATCCCTTTCCGCTTCACAGGCTTGCAGAGTCTGAAAATAAAGGAAACAGACCGCATCGCCGCATTGAGAACCGAACTTAAAAAGCTGGGATACCTCATCGAAGAAGAAAATGACAGCGTATTGATGTGGAACGGCGAACGTTGCGAACCGGAAGCGGTTCCTGTGATTACGACCTACGAAGACCACCGGATGGCGATGGCATTCGCACCGGCAGTAATCACCTTCCCTAAGCTGCTGATTGCTGACCCGCAAGTTGTTTCCAAATCGTATCCCGGTTATTGGGAGGATTTGAAACTTGCCGGATTCCAAGTGATAAACGAAGGTTAATCATTGTCGTACTGTGGAAGATTTCAATAAATATACTTCCCATATCAACTATTCCCCTATTGTAGATTTTACATTACAGCAGGGAAAAGAGACTTCTTATAAAAAAGGAGAGTACTTTGTACGGCAAGGAGAAGCCTGTAAGATCATGGGATTTGTTGTTTCCGGCTCTTTCCGCTATTGTTGCGTCAACAGTCTGGGCGAAAGCAGCATTGTCGGATATACATTCGACCATTCTTTTGTCGGGAATTATCCGGCTTTCCAGTTGCAGGACCAATCAAATGTAGATATTCAAGCGTTATGCGACTGTACGGTGTATGTGATCAACCATTCCCAACTGGCAGATTTCTACGACATTAACAACGACCACCAAAAACTGGGACGCCGGATTGCGGAAACTCTTCTGTGGGAAATATATGATCGGATGATCTCCATGTACAGTCTGACACCGGAAGAACGTTATCTGGATATTATCAACCGCTGTCCCGACCTGCTGAAACTGATTACTTTAAAAGAACTTGCCTCCTATCTCCTGATTCGTCCGGAAACATTGAGCCGCATCCGGAGAAAAGTAGTTCGGAAGTAAATTCTTGATTTCAATCAAGATTTTATTCAGACTCCTCCCCTACCTTTGCAGGCAAACATAGTCTATTTTAATTCATGAAGAAAATAATAATTGTAGGCGCAACCTCCGGCATCGGTCGTGGATTGGCAGAACAGTATGCCCGTGAAGACTACCTTATCGGCATCACCGGTCGCCGTGAGAATCTATTAAAAGAAATTTGCGCACAAGATAAAGATAAACTATTCTATCAGGTATGTGACATCACTCACACAGAAACGACCCTTTTATCACTGGAAACGCTTGTACAAGAAATGGGAGGCATGGATATGCTGATTATCTGTGCCGGAACGGGGGAACTGAATCCGCAGCTCTCCTATCAGCTCGAAGAACCGACCTTATTGACCAACGTAGTGGGATTTACCAATATCGCCGACTGGGGGTTCCGGTACTTTGAACAGCAGAAAGGCGGGCATCTGATTAACATTTCCTCAGTAGGCGGAACACGCGGCAGCGGTGTAGCACCAGCTTATAATGCTTCAAAAGCCTATCAAATCAATTACATGGAGGGACTGCGGCAAAAGGCGGCAAAGCTACCCTTTGCTGTCTACACCACTGACATCCGTCCGGGATTTGTAGATACAGCGATGGCGAAAGGAGAAGGATTGTTTTGGGTTACTCCTGTCGATAAAGCCGTAAAACAAATCAAAAAGGCTATATCAGACAGGAAAAAAGTCGCCTTTATCTCCAAAAGATGGAAATATGTGGCATGGTTATTCAAACTGATTCCTTCCGCCCTTTATTGCAAGATGTAAAACAGCCTTTCAGTGAGGCTGAGTTACCATGAAGCTTCATTGGCCATCTTCCACATATTAAGAAAAGAAGCCTTGGTGATTTCCACTATCTTATCCCAGTTTAACCGGTCAGCATGATCGGATGGCTGGTGATAATCGGGATGTCCGTCCGTATGATACCAGATAATAGGAATACCTGCTTTGGCAAACGTTCCATTGTCACTGCCCCCTACCGGATTGTCCCAGGCACGATAGTCCGGTTCCAACTGTAAACCATACTTCTTAATATCCTTTTTCAGCCAGTCTCCAAAAGAGGGGTGAGCAGCTGTATAGAAATAGACGACATGTTTCGGTTGTTCCGGCTTATTGTTGCGACCTATCATATCAAAGTTGAGATATCCCTTGATCTGCGAAACAAAAGGGCAAGTCTGTACAAAATATTTAGAACCGAGCAATCCCTTTTCTTCTCCGTCCCAAAAGGCAAAGATTACATTTCGCTCCGGTTGTTGTCCGCTTGCAAGAAATGCCCGGGCAATCTGCAATACAGCCGAGACACCGGAAGCATTGTCATCCGCGCCGTTATAAATCTGATCTCCGTCAAGTGCCGGGTCTATCCCCAAATGGTCAAAGTGAGCGCCTACGATGACATATTCCTTCATATTCTTACCGGGAATCATAGCCAGTACGTTCCTCATAGATAGTTTTTGATGAACTTCCTGTTTCAGCTTCGCTACAGAGTCCGGATGAACTTCCAGACGTCCTTTCTTCTGACGCTCTTTGCGGTAAGCATCAAAAGGCTGGAAGTAGCTTTCGTTCAGAGGTTGGATTCCCATCCATTGTAAGATAGATGCTATATACTCAGAGGAGACATACGAACCGTGGAATCCGGCTTCACGTCCCTGTAATTCATCACTTGCAAGGAAACCGATTGTTGCTTCGGCAGAAGAACGGTTGATCGTGTTCAAGCCTTTTTCTACGGGAGACTGTGCAAAAGTTACTGTTCCTACAAGTATTAATCCGAATAATATAATTCTTTGTTTCATCGTGGTATATAATTTAGAGTCCATGTTACAAAAGTACGAAAAGAACACAGAATCTATCCTTAAATACAAAAAAAGAGTAAGCAGTTGCCATCTTTTATAAGATTTGGCTGCTCACTCTTTCTACAAACTATTAAGACCTTGTTATCCTGTCAATCTTTCCTTATTTTGAAAAAGGAGACATGCGGAAAGCATATTTATAAACTGTATTCTTCTGAATTTCATAAGCGGGACGGGGACCCGGTCCGCAACTGGCATTACCCAGACCACGCTGTATGCAATCCAGATTCAGCACCACCTCCGCACGATAAATATCAGGCAAGGCATGACCGTACTTGATTTCAAACAAGTCCTTATCCGTATAGTGCAAAGCACTGAAATCAAATGTATCGGCAGCAGTAATCTTGATTCCTTTACCTGCTTTATTGGTCAAAGTCAGCCAGCGGGTATCACAACGCCCACCCATCGTCTGAGAACGGGCATAACTCTCTTTCATATCATTGACAGCAGACTGGTATTTGCCGACATAAGCCGCATTCTTCCGATCCCGATAATTTTCTATCGGACCGCGACCATACCATTCCAACTGCTCCAACGAAGGATTAAAGAAGGCCTGTAACGACAGACGGGGAAGATTAAAGTCATCATTCGTTGTAAAAGAAGCATCCACATCTATTTCACCATTACCATACAAACGGTAAATCAATGTATAAGGCACTTTCACATCTCCGACGGTTTCCTGCAACTGAATCGTTACAATTGCCGACTGATTATCTTCCGACCATTTCCAGTCGAAACTGATTACCTCCGTTTGGGTATCCTGCCATTTACGCACATCGTTATTGATAAAACGGAACGTATTCAGCGACCATCCTTCACGCAGATGAAGCATATTATCGCCATTATAACGGATACCGGTCAACTTGCCTTCTTTCTTATCAAAGGTGATTTCTACACCGGGACGGCGGAAGAACAAATAACGCTTCTCCTCTTCCACCACCTTAAACAGAGATTCTTTGGATGAGGCGGAAACTGCTACCGGCTGTAGCCCGGTATTTGGGGATTTCTGAAGCAGAAGTTGTTCCGTAGCTACGATATGTCCGGCTTTTGCCCATACGCAATCCTCCTTTAGTTTTACTTCAAGGTTCAAGTAATATTCACCCTCTGGAGTTAAATAGCGGGAATAAGGTATCTGCACCGCACGATGTTCTCCCGGCTTACCATCAGGCAGGCTGAACTCTTCTTCCGCTACCGGCACACCATCTTTCAAAATCACATAGCGGAGATTAAAATCATGCAGATTCAGGAAAGCATAGCGGTTACGAACACCGATACTGTTTTCAGCATTCGGTTCCAATGTGATATATTGGTAGACTTTCTTCACTTCCCACAACTTAGGAGTAACCTGACGGTCAGCCGTCACGATCCCGTTACAACAGAAATCATTGTCGTTAGGGCGATCACCGAAGCTGCCTCCGAAATAATAATGATCGGCAGGCTGTCCGGGCATATTAATGCCCTGATCCACCCAGTCCCAGATGCATCCTCCGATCATACGTTTCGAATGGTATTCGATATAATCCCAGTATTCTTCCAGATTACCGATGGCGTTGCCCATCGCATGAGCATATTCACAAAGAAAATAAGGCTTGTGACGGGGTTGCTCGTCCTGTTCGATCATACTTTCAATCGAAGGATACATACGGGAATCCATATCGGCCACATCGTTCATTCCTTCATAATGGATATAACGGCCGTCTATCGCTTTGGCAGCCCGGTAGGTAGCCTCAAAGTTACGCCCGCCGCCGGACTCGTTGCCCATTGACCAGAAAATGACCGAAGGATGATTCTTATCCCGTTCCACCATGCGCACCATCCGGTCAACATAAGCTCCTTCCCAGCTTTCACGGTTTGACAGCGACATATTGCCGTGACACTCAATATCGGCCTCATCCATCACGTACAAGCCATAATAATCATACAGTGCATACATCTTCGGATCGTTCGGATAATGACTGGTACGAATCGTGTTGAGGTTGAAACGTTTAAAGAGAAGAATGTCCTCTATCATGCTTTCCACCGGAACGGCTTTTCCGAACTGCGGATGTATGTCGTGACGGTTGGCTCCTTTAAAAAGAATCAATGCATTATTGATATAAACCTTATTATTCCGGATCTCTATCTTACGGAAGCCATATTGCTGGCTCGTCGCTTCAAGCACATTACCTGCGGCATCAAGCAGTTCCAGTTGGACGGTATACAGAGAAGGAGTCTCAGCACTCCATAACCGAGGGTCGCGAATCGTAGTCGTACCTTCACAGACGTTTTCCTATCCACCGATTATCTTTCCGGCAGGTATGGTAAACGAACTCACAGGCTTTCCTTCCGGATTCAGCAAAGAGACACGTACGGCTGCTTCCTGTACTTTCTTTCCATAATTATGCACATCCGTTTTCACTCTCAGTTCCGCTTTATCCAGACGGTCACTGATCTGAGAAGTCAGGTGAATGTCACGAAGACGGACTTTCGGACTGGCTACCAGATAAACATCCCGATGAATACCACTTAAACGGAACATATCCTGATCTTCGAGGAAACTGCCGTCACACCAGCGGTAAACTTCCACGGCAACTGTATTCTTTCCCGCTTTGACATAAGGAGTGATACGAAATTCTGCATCATTACTGGAACCTTGCGAATAACCTACTTTCTTACCGTTGATCCATACATAAGCTGCACTATAAATTCCATCGAAATGGATAAAGACTTCTTTGTCTTTCCAGTCGGCAGGAAGAGTAAACTCACGGCGATAAGATCCTACCGCATTCGGTTCTTTCTCTACAGTATATCCACGCTGTCCCTGTATAAAAGGAGGATTGTTACGAATGGGATAAGTAATATTGGTATAAATAGGTGTACCATATCCGTGCATCTCCCAGTTGGAGGGAACAGGAATCTCTTTCCAGCCGGAAACATCATAACTCGTTTTATAGAAATCCACCGGACGTTCCGAAGGTTGCTTCACCCAGTTAAACTTCCAGTTTCCATTCAACAGCAGATAACGGGAAGAGCGGGTACGCTCCCAAGGACGGGTATAAGCGGGATCCGCCTTCATCTCTTCCGAATTGGCGAACGGAATAAATGTAGCCCTGCCTTCTTCTTTATTGATTGCATAGATACGTTCATTCTCCCAGTCATTATGACTCGTTGTTTTCAGGGCTTCCGCCACTACTTTCAGGTTCGATTTCCGTATCTGCCACTGCTGGTTACTTTTCGAAGCTTCCGGTTCTAACTGAAAGACAGGTTCTCCGACCAGTCCGGCATCAGGAAATCCTAAGTTATAGCCAGTCCCGACATTGGTTAATACGTAATTCCCATTCGGCAAAGCCGTTATTTTCCATTGCTGGTTCGGATTTTTAGGGTCTGCCGACCATTGAATCACGGAACATTCTACTTTTCCTTTACCACTATTATCTACATTCATCTGAGTCAAGGGACTGGTTATCGTATAGCATCCCTCTTGTTCACATGGAATCAGGTTCCAGACCTGCGATTCTTTGTCTGCCTCCCGCTTACTGATAAATATTTTCGTATTCGTATCCAGACTCTCCTGATTGTCCAGCACTAATCCGTTGACCGTATGGATTTCATATCCTTGCTTCGGGTCAAACTGCTGCGCCACAACCGCAGAGGCGGAAAACGACAGTGCAATCAATGCACTTCCCAAGATTTTTAATCGTTGCATCATTTAGTAGTCTAATTATATTATGATTTGAAAACCGGTGACTGTTTATATACGCCAAAAGTATGAATGGCCGGACAAGCCCTGCCGTCCTGAATACGCAAACGTACCTGCTTTGCTTTCACCGGTGCCAGACGTACAATCCATTTATGACCAATGGTCTGCTTGTCCGTCACCTCCGGAATGGTGATCCAGTTTTTGCCATCAACAGTGTACTCCACACTCCACTTCGTTGTCCGATGTCCCAGTTCGATAACTTCTTCGATCATCAGACAATCAAACTCAATAGCCTTGGGCAGGGTAAAAGTTATATCCGCTTTTGCCTCTCCGTCTTTTCCGGCAAAATAAGTGGTTTTCTCACTGTCCAACATTTTCTCCGGACTATATTTTGCGCCCCGTACATTGGTCGCTTTCACTTTGGCTCCTCTCAACAGATTCGTACTGAAAGTCTCATCAATCCCCTGTTTTAACAAGGCGGCGTGCAGCGAATCGGTCGGATGAATCAAACCACGTCTGTCGGGCGGGAAATTCAGAAGCAATACACTATTGCGCCCCACGGAGGTACAGTAGATATCCCAAAGTTCACAGACACTCTTCACACGGCTATCCTCTTCGGCATGATAGAACCAGCTGGGACGTATTGAAACATCTGTTTCCGCCGGAATATACGCATCACCATCCAGCATACCCTCATTCAAACCTTTGTAATACTGAGCTTCATCACGAATAGCTACTGAGTCAGTTGTCGCCCAACAAGGATCACCCGCTTCTCCCGCTTCATTCCCCATCCAGCGGACATCAGCAAACGGATAAGAATTCTTTGTACCGAAGATAACGCAATCCGGCTGTTTCTCACGGACAATCTTATACCAATGACGATAAACAGGCGTTGTCAATTCGTCGGCTCCGGCACCGTCCCACCATGTTTCCCATATCTTGCCGTAATCACTCATCAGTTCGCCAAGCTGGTGGGCATAATATTCCTTGTAGCGTTCGGTCGTATATAAAGGTGAAAGGTGTTCGTGACGGTCATGAGGTCCCAGATAGATTCCTGCCTTCAATCCATACTCTTCACAAGCATCGACAAACTCGCGGACTACATCTCCTTTACCGTTCTTCCACGCTGCATTCTTTACACTATAATCTGTGTACTTGCTAGGCCACAAGCAAAATCCGTCGGCATGCTTGGCGGTCAGGATAGCAGCGGGAATCCCCGCTGCTTTTAATGTCTGCATCCACTGCCTGCAATCCAGGGCTGTTGGATTAAAAATTGCCGTACTTGCCTTCCCGTCTCCTTCATTCACATATTCTTCAAATGTATTGATTCCAAAATGAAAGAAAGCGATCATCTCCCGATTATACCATTCAAGTTGACGGGCACTCGGAACCAACCCGCAAGGAGCTGGCGCTTGTTGAGCTATGACCGGCAGAGAACTGAACGCAGCAACTGCCGATGCAACTAATACTTTTATGTTCATAATAAATAAATTACGAGTATATTCGTTTATTTTGGACCCAAATTTTGTTTCACCAACTGCACGAATTGATCGACAGGAACAACACGCACATTGTCATTCAATCCATCAATGACGGTTTTGATACTTTGCTGGTTCTTTGTCCAGCAATGTACAAATACAAAAGTATATCCGTCGGCACTATGCGGATTGGCAGAGCGGCTATTGATCTGAGAAATGACAGTCGATTCTTCACCTCTGTTCGAACCACCGTCGATACCTTCCCATAATACGCTTCTCTGCTCAATCACCGGCTTGCCATTATCCGAAAATTTGATTCTTCCATCTCCTTTTTCTCCATATCCTGTGTAGAAAATCGCATCGATATTAGGCTGAGCCAGATACTTATTGTAAACTTTCGGATTATCCATAATCTTCTGATCCAGAATATTACAGATATTCAAGCCTGACTTATCGACATACTCATTCAACTTAGCCAGATAATCGTCCAGGTCGGCATCCGACATCTTACTCGGGAATATATAGCTGCTGCCACTCGGACCCGCTACAAAGTAATCGCCTTCTTTACTATTTTCATAATACCAGCGTAAAGCAGCCGGAGCCAAATCGTACAGAGAAGGCGAAATGGTATATCCGAGCGGGAATTGGCCGTGCAGGTCATGATCCATGTATCCTTGTTGTCCCCAAAGGTTAAACGCGATATTATCACCGTCACTGACGAGGAATGTCACATAGTGCACATTCTCTTCGGTAACCACTTCTTTAGTTGCCGGACGCTGTTTCAGTCCTGTTGTATCATATATACTACTCAACGTAGCCAGGTTAGCCGCCTGATCGGTCGGCAACATAGAAACACCCAGTTGAGAAGCATTATTCACCATGCCCCATTCATCCAGATCATAATAACCGAAACAATAAGCTCCTTTATCCAGATCTTTCAGTATAGAAGTACGCCATGACCAATCCCTGCGCGCATTGTAATCATAAAAAGCAAAAGCATTGGTCATTGTGATGTAATCGCGTAAGTGATGGAAGATTTCCGGTTTCATATCGGCTGCCAGACTCTTGTCCAACTGGTCTTTATAATTCTCGTACAACCACTTCTCATCATAAGACCTTACGTCCATAAGTTCGGTTGTCACTCCCATTGCTTTTACCTTATCTACAAGAGATTCCGGTACCGCAATCCCCCGAAGCAAACCACATAAAGAAGTGGCTACATTGATCGAATGAGATTGTCCTTCCGAATAGGGTGTATAGACAATATATCCCTTGATCACTCCGGTTTCTACATAATGCTGCACCAACGGAGCCAAAGCGTTATAAGTATTTACCGGAATTCCGTACTTGTTCTGCATCTGCTTCAACCATACGGAAGAAGGACCGCCTTCATTGATATAAACCTGATCGCCCGTCACTCTTGCTGCAAGCCCTGCCAAAGTGGAAAGAATTACTTTCTCGCCATCATTCAGCCCTGTGATGGAAATAGAGTTCAGAGATTTCAGTTCCCGACCTTTCAGGTGTATAAATCCCCTGTCCAGCGGTTCTGCCGGATCTATCAGCCCATCACCCGGTTCTTCACCCGGACCTCCCGGATTCTCGGTAGACGGAGTATATTTAGGAACAACCACACCTGCTGTCGGATCTTCCATACAGGAGATTAACAGGCAGAATGTCAAAAGTATATAAATGTATTTTTTCATGGTTATCGTCTTTTCTGTTATTTAATAATAGAAATCGCATTAATCTCTGCTACCGCTGTTGCCCATTTGCCACTATACACGGCAGTTATTGTCAGACGGAAATAACGTGCCTGCTTAAATCCCGGAAAATAGGAACGGAATTCCTCTTTTGCTCCGGCAGGAAGGTCACTGTAAGTACCTGCCGGCTCCCACTTCGAGCCATCCAGACTAGTTTCCATCGTCATCTCCTGCGGCCATGCTTCACCATGATCTCTGGATACATACTGGAAGCCCAGCATTTTCACTTCCTGCCCCATATCCACTACGATATGATGTGGTGGCTGAGGCTCGTTGCCTTTCCATTGCGTATGCCAAAAAGTTCCTTTCAGTCCGTCAAAAGCGTGGATAGCGTGACCGTTATCCGACCCTTCACCGCTCGTCTCTTCCGAAGAAACTTCTACCACCTGCCATGCACTGCGGTCGGCCAGTGGCATCGCCCATACATCCTCCGCACCACTCAAAAGGTAATATACCGTTTGCTGAATATGATCCGCCTGCGCACCTTCTACCGAAGTGATAGTGACCGGTAGCAAATAAGAATCAAACGGCTGGATTTTTCCCTGTGCATTTACCGTGAGCACCAAATCGGCAGAAGAACTCTCCCCGGCCGGAATCACAGTTTCTGTCGTCAGCGTATAGCAATCGGAAGGAAGCAAAGGATAGTCTGTCCCACACAAAGAATTATACTCCTGCACCTTCGCCTCATCCACAGTCAACTGCACCTTTACATCTCCCCCCACTTCCTTACCGGAACGGGTCACATAGTCACTGGCAGTCACAGCCACATGAAATACTTCTCTCAGTTCTTCACCCAAATCGAAGTTTTTAATCTGCAAAGTTTTGGCTTCCGGAATATATACTTTACAAACATCATCATCACTACATCCACTCAGCAAGGCAAACGAACAAAGTACCGCACTTGCCGCCATGACAAATCTATTTAGTTTCATACGAATAATCTTTCAAGGTTTACATTCTTTATTAATATCCGGGATTCTGCCCGTTTACCCATCCGTCTTCACCGCCGTTTTGCTCGCGGATCACCGGATTCTTGTCTATCACATACTGCGGAATGGGCTGATAATACATACGTGGCAGGAAGGTACGTTTACCAACTTCATGATAATTGTATTCCCACACACCATCTCCATTGGTATCTTCTATTTTCATACCGCCAATCGGTTTATTCATCACTCCGTTTTCACCATCACAAATCTTCCAGCGAAGAATGTCCCACCAACGCTTATCTTCAAACGCCAGTTCTATGCGACGATCTCTCCGAATGATTTCCCGCAACTGATTTTCTGTGATTCCCTGCGGATAAGTATCGTTGATAGAAGGCATATTATCTCCACGTGTTCTCACCATATCCAGATATTCGATGGCAGTCGGTTTATCTCCGGCTTCCAAAGAAGCTTCTGCATACATCAGCAACACATCTGCATAACGGAAGAAAATATAATTTGCCATTCCGTTGCTCATTTGCAGATTGTCCGCTCCATTCACGGATTCGTCAATCGTCTTACGAGTATAGTATCCCGTATTCGTAACGTCACTATCCGAAGAAGTATCAATCTCATTGGGACTACCTACGCCTACACGAGTGATAATCTCTTCCCCCTGCCACATGGATCCGTCATACAGGATGCTCTGGTAGAAGCGTTTCTCACGATTTTTATAAGGATTATTCTTATTGTAACCGGATGCAGGGTCAGTGATAGGCAATCCGTTTGCCATGCAATAGTCGTCAACCAGTTCCTGTGTAGGCTGCATATTTCCCCAACTGGACTGTACTCCTTTTACAAACACCGGACCGAACAGGCCTTCACGACGCCCGCCATTCTGCTTAGACATCTGGAAGTCGAAGATCACTTCATCGTTATTGTTGGTAGCTTCTGTCCAAAGGTCAAGAATAGTCGGTTGCAGACGATAGACCTGCAAGTCAATTACATCTTTCAAGGTAGCCGCAGCTGCTTCCCAGCGTTTCTTGTCTTTGCCCGGATTACGCAATTCACTGGCATGGAACAGTTCCACCCATCCTTTCAGCGTCAGAATTGCTCCTTTGGAAGCACGTCCCAGATCAGAACCGCTACGACGTGGAGGAAGATCATCTTTAATCTCGTCCAACTCTTTGTCGATAAACTCAAATGTTTTCTGTGCAGTCTCACGCGGATAAAAGATATCCGTACTCACGTTATTATCCAGCACTTCCGTAATGATAGGCACACCACCGTACGCCATCCAGAGATAATGATAGAACCAGGCACGCAAGAAACGCGCTTCTGCAAGACGTTCTTTCTTATAATCTGCCGAGAAATCGGATTCTGTTACTTTTGTAATGAACAGATTACAGGAGCGGATACGTTCATACTGTCCTTTGGCGTCGTCATTGTTCTGACGTCCCCATTTCCACATATCCCAAGGGCCGGGTATCCAACTGGTAGGAGATAATGCTCCGGTATAAATCGTTGTACGGGCATTCATCCATTCCGCACCTACGTATGAATTATCCGAATATTGATCCAGATTCTGTGTTTCATTGTTCAGATGCGGCAACTGATTATAGATATCATTCAGAAACATATCGGCATTTTCTTCCGATCCCCAAACCGTTGTATCTCCAAAACGGTCTTTCGGCTCTATTTCAAGCCAGTCTTCACAGGCAGACAGTAAGGCCAATGAGCCTGCCAGGCAAACTGTTTTTATTATATTATGTATTCTCATATTCTATCTTGTTATGATGGTTAACTAATTAAAAAGTAATATTCAAACCAAAAGCATATACAGCTTGCTGCATATAGTATTTACCATTAGCGGATTTAGCTTCCGGGTCAATCAATTCTTTCATAAACGGAGTCCATGTCCAGAGGTTTTGTCCGGAAGCATATACACGGGCAGAGCTGATACCAATAAAGTTCAGTGCCGAACGAGGCAAGGTATAACCGATTTCAATACTCTTCAAACGGATATAAGTAGCATCACGTACCCACCACGAAGAAGGTTGACGATGGTTATTCACCGTTACTTCACTGGTCAGACGGGGATAAGGTGCGTTCGTGTTATCCGGCGTCCAGTGATCACTGAATTGTAACTTAGTAGCCGAACCGGAATCAAAGAAAGGCATTACCAAAGTCTCACCCAATGAGATACTGGTACGGGTAGCCCCTTGAATCAATGCGTTCAGGTCGAAGTTCTTCCATTGGACAGTAGGAGCCAGACCGAAAATAATTTCGGGCGCCCAGTTAGAGAAGCCGATCACAGTCTGGTCGTGTTCGTCAATCTTTCCATCAGGCATGCCGTTAGGACCGCTTAAATCTTCGTAGCGCAAATCACCCGGATATACCTGTCCCCAAGGTTGAGTAGCGATGCCGGCCTTTAAGGAACCGTCAGGATTGAAGTCGTCATAAGTAAAGTACCCCAAAGCATTGTATCCGAACATTGTTCCGTCGGGACGTCCTGTTCTGCGACGATTCGGATTATTGAAGGTGGCTTCCGTCTCAAATACTTCATCCAGAATATTACGTGCGAAAGTGAAAGTACCTTTTGCACTGATCATCCAGTCTTTGCCGATACGTTTGTTGAAATTCAGAGATAAATCAATACCTTGATTGTGCATACTTCCCGCATTGACCTGTGACAAAGGAATACCATATTCTGCCGGAACTAATGCATTCGGAGCCATCAGCATATTCGAACGCTTCTCATAGAAATAGTCAGCTTCCAGAGAAAACATACCGTTCAATACGGAAAACTCCACACCGAAGTCAAACTTCTTAGCTTTCTCCCAAGTAATGTTCGGGTTCCCCTGCAAGTTCTCCCACATACCCATCATAGGTACACCGCCAAAGTTTACAGCGTTTCCGAATCCGTAATCACTCATATATTGATAGGAACTACCAGCCAAGTTTCCGGACTCACCATAAGAAAGACGCAATTTCAGTTTATCCATCCATTCGACATCTTTCATAAAGGATTCTTCCCGCAAGTTCCATCCCAGTGAGAAAGCAGGGAAGAAACCAAAACGTTTGCCTGGAGCAAAATAGTAGTGTCCGTCATAACGACCGGAAACTTCCGCCATATAACGGTTATCATAATTATATCCCAAACGGAATGCATAACCTACCTGACGTTCTTTCCAAGACGTACCGCCGTTGCTGATATCGGCAGGGTCACTGCTTCCCGCATTGATTTCATCTATGTTAATATTATAATTCAGACGTTTGGCACTCATATTCCATACGTTTCTTTCGCGTGCTTCAATAACTCCGAGTCCGGTAACCGTATGCTTGCCGAAAGTCCGTGAGTAATTAATCATTCCCTGATAAGTCATGCTCACGCTTTCTTCAAACGATTGTTCCAGATTCGGTTTCTCCGGTCCCTGGAATCCTTCCACGAATTGATACGGAGTTTGTGATGCATCCAGTGTGTATACAGGTATCGGTGTCAGATATTTCTTTTTCTTCACACGATACGGGTCGTAGTTGATTACTCCTTTGATGCTTAACCCTTGAATGAAGGGAAGCTGTTGCTCTATGGAGAGAGAAGTATTCAGTTGGTCGGCCGGCTCCTGACGATATCCGCTACGATAGGTCAGCCCGAAAAGTGACTTACCTACATATTGTCCCCACAGACCATTCGAGTACTGTATAGCAGAGATAGGAGGTGTACGATATGCCTGATACATGATGTCGCCTGTATCGGCACCCGGATAATTCTTCTTTTCGTGCCATCCACCCAGACTTAAACTGATTTTCGTATATTTGGTGGCATCCACGCTTAAATTAGCCAGCAGATTAAAACGCTGGTAATCGGTAGTACTCCACATTCCTTCCTGATAAGAATATCCTAAAGATACGTAGTACTGGAATTTATCGCTACCACCGGATAATTGCAAGTTGTGATTCGTAATCACAGAATTGTTTTGTACCAAGTCACGCAGACCGTTGCTATTAGGATAACGGTCAGGATCGGCATCGGGGTCTCCGGCACAGGTTTTCCGGTACATTTCCAGATCATGCTGTGAGTAGGCATAATAATTGGGATAACCTGCATTCATAGCCGCTTCGTTTTTCATCAAAGCATATTCATACGAATTAACCTGGTCAGTGATGCGGGTCGGGTTCTGAAAACCGATATATCCATTGTATGAAAGTACCGGAGCACCGCTTTTTCCCTTTTTTGTTGTTACCAATACTACCCCATTGGCACCGGCCATACCATAAGGAGCTACGGCAGCCGCATCTTTCAGGATAGTAATATCCTCGATCATATTCGGATCGATACGTGAAAAGTCACGGGGAACTCCATCCACTACGACCAATGGAGATTGGTTCCCTAATGTAGCCACACCACGGATTCTCAAATCAGAACCATCAGCTCCCGGTTCTCCCGATCCTTGTTTTGCAATGACTCCCGCCATACGACCTGCCAAACTATTAGAAATATTGATAACCGGCTTTTGCGCTACATCTTTAGTCTTCATGCTTGATACAGCAGCTGTAGAAGAAATCTTCTTCTGCGTACCGTAAGCCACAACCACTACTTCTTCCAGAATTTCAGAATCTTCTTCCATCACAATCTGAATGGCATTCTGATTGTTCACCGGAATATTCTTTGTGGAAAAACCCACATACGTAACCGCTAATACCGAATTGGAAGGCAAGGATAACGTGAATTTACCATCGATATCTGTGATCGTACCATTAGAAGCACTTCCCTGCTCCATGATGTTAGCTCCGATAATAGGCTCGCCACTTTTGTCTACTACGGTTCCTTTGACTATTATTTTTTTACCTATTGATTTTTTCTCTACCTGCGTTTTCTTCAATGAGATGTAGTTGTCGGCGTATTCATACGTCAGCCCTATTTGCGGCAATACATTTTCAAGCAATGCTTTTACCTGTTTATTCCGGGCATTGATTTTTACTTTCTGTTCGATATTGATGTCTTTTCCGTAGACAAACAAATATCCGGCCTGTTTTTCGACTTCGTGAATCAGTTCTTTTAGCGAAACCGAAGTTTTATTAATATTCACAACTGCTGTCTGTGCCTGAGCCTGATATGTAAAAAGGTTAATAAACAGGACCAAAGCGAGCAGTGAAAAGATTTTTTTCATAACTTTGCTAAGTGATTTTGTTAGTACTTAATTTTAGGTTCACAAAAATGTGAAACAGAGAAAGTATTAATAGCCGAGGAATTGGGGAGAGTGTTGCACCACTTTCCCCCTTTTTATTCCTTGTTTTGATGTCTATTTACTTTCGTTTTATTCTACTCCGTTGTGTTACATAGGCATTAAACTTTTAATCAAATTATTAATATATCATTATCTCTCGCTGTGACAGTATTTTGTACTCAAATAAGTCCGCACGGCTAATCGCTTTCAGAATCGTTTCAATCTGATCGCTTTGCCGGAACTTACCCGAAATAATCTTACTCAACAGAGATGAATCATCTACAGTAAAATGAATATCATACCATTGCTCCAATCTTTCCAGCACTTCGCCCAACGGTAATTCTTCAAAGTCATAGATTCCTTGTTCACGGTATTCCTTTCCTCCAAAATGAGAAGAAGACTTTACCAGTTTTCCATCTACCAAAGATACTTTCTCGTCAGGCAATAAATTCACCGATTCTTCTGGAAATCCGGTAGAGCTAACCCTCACTTTACCCGAGAGCAAGTCTGTCTCAAACTTCTCACTGTTACTATAAGCATACACATTAAATTCCGTACCAAGCACTCTTACATCATACTTCTGCGTCTGCACTGTAAAAGGACGGGAAGCATCCTTTGTCACAGTGAAAAACCCCTCTCCATCCAGTTCTACCGTACGGGCATCGGACGAAAAAACAGAAGGCCACTTCAACGTAGAAAGCGAACTCAACCATGCCTCACTACCATCCGGAAGGGTTAAATGTACCCGTTGCCCTTTCGGAACTGTAATCTCCGTATAAGAAGGAGTCTCCGAGCCAACAAACATATACCAGGCGAGCATCCACGTCAGAGCAATCATAGCGGCTGCCGAAGTAGTATACCGCACGATTTGCAACACCCGTTTCCGCCTCAGCTTTTTCTCCTGACGGTTCATCATTGCTTCCAGATTCCGTTCGCCTTTCAAAGAATCATCTTCTCTGGGTAATAATCCGGACAGACCTACGATATTTTGCATTTCTGCAAATTCCCGTTTCATATCTTCGTTCTTTTCCAGTTCCTGAAAAAGCTCCCGTTTTTCCTCTTCGGTCGGTTCTCCGAAAAAGTATTGATTCCATTTCTCATTCATCATATTGCGCGCTTTTAATAAGAAGACACAGCAACTTACATTTACCACCAAAGGAAAATGAAAAAAAATCAAGGAAGGGAAGTAAAATCCAATAAGTTTAAGCTAAGAACTGTTTTGAAACGAACTAATCTGTTCGGATTTACTTTAAGATTTAATTCTTGATGTACACAGATTTAGTATTCATTATACTTAAATTTAATCGTCTGACAGTTGTTGAATTTTCGTCTGACAGTTGTTAGACGAAAAGATAACAATTGTCAGACGAAAGTTCAACAACTGTCAGACGAATAGATTTATAAGCAACCGGAACTAAATTCATTCATTATAAGCTGCAAATTAGTACTCAGCTTGACTAAAGTATATGGAATGGACTGAAGCAAAGACAATACATAGGCGATTTATCCTTATACGCTCAATAGAAGCAGCAAAGGCAGACAATGACGCAACTCTTCCCTAAGTTTTTTTAATGCGATAGCCATTTGACCTTCTACCGTATTCTGCGAAATGCCAAGGGATTCGGCTATTTCACGATATTTCATACCCTTCAGCTTACTCATGACAAATATTTCCCGGCAACGTTCCGGTAAGCTATCAATTGCACGGCAGATCTGTTTTTCTACTTCATCTATCGACATTTGAGAGTCATCAAGTAGTTGCAGACTATAAAGTTTCAGTTTAAACTCCTGCTCCATAATATCAGAAAGCGGCTGCCTGCGGTCTACTATAGAAAGTTGTGAACGAAGGAAGTTCAGACAGCGATGCTTGACAGCGGAGAAAAGATATGCATCGGGTTGTTGCAGTTCCGGAAGTATCTCTTTACGTTCCCATAAATAGAGGAAAAAATCTTGTACTATATTCTCTGCGTCTCCCATAGCTCCTACATAAAGGGAAGCGAAACGAACCAAACGGGCATAGTAGGAAACATAAAGCTTTGAGAAAAGCTTTTGTGCCGTCAAGGGTTCGGAAGATGGAAGAGAATGTATCATAAACCTCATATTAGATGCACAAAGGTAACAAAAGAAACAGCAAAGACAAAGCCTAGCTTTAAATTCCTATTGTATGACCGATACAGATCAAATCAATTAAGATTCTCTCTGTATCGGTCAATGAAAAGTATACTAAAACCTATTGAAACTACTTGGAATAAGAATATGGGAAGTCTGCCGGTTGGGTACCTCTTTGCTGATTCGGTACGCTGTCCATCGACAGATTCAGTTCTCCGCCCTGTTTCAGTTCATCATGCTTCAGATAGTTGCGTGTGAATTCTTGTCCATTCAACAGAGCTTTCCTTATGTATGGACGGTCTGCCGCATTATCTGCTGCTGAAACGACGAAGTTTTTCCCTTCGGGAAGATGCAGAGTTACCTTTTTAAATAACGGAGAACCTACCGCATATTCAGGCATTCCCGGACAAACCGGATAGAAACCCATAGCAGAAAATACATACCAAGCAGATGTCTGCCCGTTGTCCTCGTCGCCACAGTATCCTTTACTTCCGGAATTGTAGAGTTTATCCATAACATTACGGAGATGGTACTGTGTTTTCCAAGGCTGACCGATATAATCATACAAGTAAATGGCATGCTGCACCGGTTGATTGCCATGCGCATATTGTCCCATGTTTAAGGCAACCATCTCAGCTATTTCGTGGATAACGAAACCATAGGTTCCATAATTATAAGTGTTCGGGGCCACAAACATAGAGTCGAGACGGGCTACCATCGGTTCATGTCCGCCCATCAGTTCAGATAAACCTTCCGGATCGTGAAATACACTCCAAGTCCAGTGCCAGGAACTTCCTTCTGTGAAAGGACCGCCCCATTCCGTAGCATCAAAACGATCACGCCAATTGCCTTTGGCATCCTTAGTCCACATAAAACCATGTTCCGGATAATACAGATTGCGGTAATTCTGGGCTTTCTGATAATACTGGTCTGCGATATCCTGTTTACCCAGCGATTGCGCAAAGCGGGCGATACACCAGTCAGCATAAGCATATTCAAGTGTTTTGGCTGTAGCTTCGGGAACTTCCGGATAAGGTACATAGCCGAGCTTATCATAATACTCGAAGCCGTCACGTCCTACAGAAGCTATTTCCGCGTGGCGGGCCTGTGTCTGATGAATCATCGCTTCCAGAGCTTTTTCGGCATCTACCGTTTGTATCCCCTTCATCCATGCATCGACCAATAAGGAAACAGAGTTATTGCCAATCATACAACCACGATGACCGGGACTCGCCCATTCCGGCATAAAGCCACTTTCATTATAAGCATTAATGATAGATTGCGTCACACGTTCCGAAACCTCCGGATAAAGTAACGTGAACAACGGATGAACCGCACGGAACGTATCCCAGAAACCATTGTCAGTATACATATAACCATTATGCACGATACCGTCATAAGGACTGTAATAAACAGGATTTCCTTGTGAATCAAACTCATAGAACTCACGTGGAAAAAGTAATGTACGATACAGGCAGGAATAGAAGGTACGAAGTTGTTCGTCTGTTCCTCCTTCCGCTTCTACACGTCCGAGGTAATTATTCCACTGTTCACGGGCTTTCCCGCTGATCAGTTGTACATCCGCATCAGCTACTTCACGATTAAAGTTGATGGCAGCCTGTTCGGGACTGATAAAAGAAGAGGCTGTACGTATGGTCAGCTTTTCACCTGCCGGAACATCAAATTTCAGATAGGCACAGGTATAATCGGCCGCTACATCGGTTTGATGGTGCAACAAAGTATCTCCATTGTAAGTACCGTATTCTATGACGGGATGACTGAATTCCATCATAAAGTAATTAGCGAAGTTATCCGGCACACCTCCGTTATTATAACGTGTCGCACCTTTTACCAGCCGTTTTTCCGGTTCAATCGTTATTGAACTTCCTCCGTTGTATGCATCTACCACTACATACTGATCTTCCTTTTCGGGGAAAGAGACTTCGAATACAGCTCCGCGGGAAGTAGCAGAAAGAGACGTCTGCAATCCGTTATTGAATGTAACACTGTAGTTATAAGGAGTAGCTTTCTCCTGTTGATGTGAGAAAGGAACCAAACGTTCTTTGTGACTCATTTTCAGTTCTCCGGCAAGCGGCATAATGGAAAATGTACCATAGTCATTTATCCAGGGACTGGGCTGATGTGTCTGCCGGAAACCGCGCATCAGACTATCAGTATACGTATACATCCATCCGCTGCCATTCTCCCCCGTCTGCGGACTCCAAAAGTTCATCCCCCAAGGTACCGCCACAGCAGGATAAGTATTACCATGCGAAAACGCAAAAGTAGACTCGGTACCCATCAAAGGATTCACGTAGTCTACAAACTCTACCGTCTTCTTTGACTGCTGACACGAAGTGAGCAGAAAAGGAAAACAGATTGATAAGAAAAACAATCTTGTAACCATATCTATTATTATTTGCTTAAGTTTCACAAGCCTTCTGTATCACTTCTCCTGCCACGTTAAAACAGAGAAAACCATGCAGAAAGCCTGTGAAACTCAGGTTAATTAAAATACCTCACTCAGATACTTCTTCGTCTGTTCCGGACGCTGGCTCATACGCAAACGCCACACCAGTTCCTGCATATTTACGACTTCAAAACTATCGTTCAGATGTCCTGCACAAAGCTTTGCCGCTCCGGCTCCACGAATATCCCCGGACTGGTTCTCAATCAGCGGATCTTCCGTCTGTCCGTGATCGGAGAAATTACTCCATGCATGCACACATACGACAGAAAAACTTTCCTGCTGTGCTTCCTGTTTCAATCTTCCGGCAATATAAGCAGGGGTACCTTCACGTTCCGCATTCCGGTTTCCAAAATTCCACAAAGAGTATTTCACCGTAATGACCGGGATATCATATCCTGCTTTATTCGTTACCCAAATAACGTCTCCTTCACCTCCTGCATAAGGACTATACTGAAGCGCTACGATACCTTCCAACTGGTCATTGGCATCTACATAAGCCTGAAATGCTTCTTTGGCAGCCTCTGATTTTACGTTCATAGCCATTACACCCAACAGTTTCACACGATGTTGACGCATATGAGCCGAAAGGCGTTCTGCCACGACTTTCAGATTCTTCGCCCGGTCGCCATTCTCACTATAATTGTCTACGTAATAGTAACCGCCTCCCAGCATTTCCAAAATAGAGCAATTCGGCTTTTGCTGACTCAGCAGATTATCGAATTGTGCCGGTGCCATCATCGGAAGCACTGAAGCAGCAATACCATACGTCATCCGTACTTCTTCCGACTCCGCCGCATTATAGAAATCTTTAAAGTCATTCATCATCCACTGGATATTGTCACCATCGGAAAGGAAGAAAGAAACGAAATTCTTTTTCTTTGTATAATCCAGAAACTGCGGATTCTTCACGTGAGCCAATGTCGATTTCTGACGTTGAGAATATAGCAATGAAGTCAAGGAGTGATTATAACTCCAGTCACAAGGGATCATCGGATGACCGCTTTTGGAAACCAAATCGACAAAAGCATCCTCACTTACTCCCTGTTCCCATCCGTAGACAGGTGCATTCGGTTCCAGCCAGGCAAGGATTTCTTTCAGCAAAGCCGTATTCTGTCCGCCAGCCGAACTGCCCTGACGCTTATTCAAGTTCAATACGAAAAGTTCATTCTTAATAGCAAACTCACGCAATTCACCGGTTTGTACAGGCATGATCACCAATGCTTTGTTGCTGCATTTGTCTTTGAACTCCGCCCATGCCTGTGCAGTAGTTTTGCTTCTTGCATCATATTTCATGGTATATCCTGCTTCTTCATAATATTCCTTGTCACGGACATCCACAATAATAGAATTATAAATATGAGAAGCAACAGATGCTACAACACCGCTCTCCGGGTTATGCTCAATATCCGTCAAGACATATCCGTCGAACATTCCTTTCAGCTGAATAGTCACTCCGTCGGACGGACCATAATCATTACGTGCCAGTTCCAGTCCGCTCTGCATCCCCTGTTCGTGGATACCCATATCTTCGAGTGCCTGCTTAGACAGTTTATAGGAATCACTGCCACCATGATCGTGCAGCCAAACAGCTATTTCACTTGTTCCCTGTTCTACGGCACGATTAGCCAGACCGGCCAATGACTGACACATCAGGTGATACTGTAATCCGCGTACTTTTTCTGTTTGTCCCAGCTCATTACGGCTGCCTACCGTTACGACTTCCACACAATTCCAGTACTTCTTCGGCTTCACCTTCATTTCCGGCATATAATATTGCCCCACATTACTGATCGGATCATAAGCATCTGTATAAAGGGACGTGTTGTTTTCTTCGTTCAATCCTTGATTGATTTCCGGCGATTCGTACACTTCACAGCTAGCCATCGTCAGACTGAGCAACAGTGCAGCGCCACATATAGTCGTTTTCATAATTAATTCTTTCATTTGTTAGTTAACCATTAATCAATAACCTTCATTCTGCGATAATCCATCTACCTTGTTCCGTTCATCTTGTGGAATGGGTCGTACCAGATGGTTCTTGTTCAAATTATCATATTTCACTACAAACGGATTGTATGCGGGTACACGTGTCAGCAGTGTCTGAGTACGTTTCAAGTCAAACCAGCGGTCATGCTCTCCCATCAATTCACGGGCACGTTCATCCATGATAACGTTTATATCCAGATCCGTCAACTTCATTGCTTCATAAGCGGTCGCATCTTTAGCGGCACGCTTACGTATACTGTTGATGCGTTCCAATGCCAGTTTTTTGTTTCCGGCACCCAGATAAGCCTCAGCACACAACAGATATGTATCGCCCAGACGGAAAATGACATCCTCACGAGAACCGCCTTCGCCCCACTGTATCTTGGTATCGCTGAACTTCCGTACCATCGGCATACGATCTGAAGCAGTTTCTAATACAGGAAGTGCCGTAGATTGCGGGTACCACACATATTCATCGTCCTGCTTGAACGGATAAAACCTTTTCGCGTTATTACTCATACCCGATTTATCGTTCCAACGGGGAAAATAGATTCCCAGCTTACCGTAATCAGTATTATCCGGATTGTTTATGTAATATTCACGTTTGAACGTCGCATCGTAACGGGTATCCGCTTCCGGGTCCGTATAAAGCTCGTGCGCTTTCGGATTCACCCAGTATTTACGGGAAACACTAGAGTAATCATTCTGATTCTTAATGAACAGATCCGGCTCCAATGCTACAATATTAAATCCGAACTGTGCCTGTTGCGGATTTCCATCACCCCGATAGTTCTTATCCAGTCCATATTGAATCGCCCAGATCACTTCCGAATTAGCCTGATTGTTTTCATCGAACAAAGCAGCATAGTTTTCCTGCAAAGCATAACCGGAGGCCGGATTCTCTACCAGCAAATCAAATGTCGTTGCTGCGTTGGAGAAGTCGTCTGTTTCAGCAAAGGATTTGTAAGCACGTGTCAGATACATTTTCCCTAAAAAGTGAATCACTGCCGCATTCGTCACCTTTCCGGCAGAAATCGTGGTCATGTCCAGTTTATCCTTTATATCATTCAGTTCGGTAATGATGAAAGTGTAAATAGCCTGTTCACCGGTACGTTCCGCCTGCTGGATAACACTTGTATTCTCTTCTGTGAGCAAAGGTACGGGGCCGAATGTTTCTACCAGATAATAGTAAGCCATTGCCCGGAAAAAGCGGGCTTGTGCGGTCAGCGAAGTATAATCGCTTCCTGCAATATCCGGTGTGCAACGATTCAGCAGGATGTTACTTTCCTGCACAATCTTATAGAGTACTTTCCAATAATCGCCTACAATCGGAGCGGTGGAGTTGAAAGTCTTGTCATAGCCGTTGAACATACGTTCGGCAGGTTCTTCGGAGATAGCCATGTAGATATCAGTTCCGTAATACTGCAATTCGCCTGTATTGAAAACATTGCGGTAACGGGCATTGATATCTGTCAACAATTTCTGTTGTCCTTCTTTAGTATTATAGAAATTGTCCGTTACTGCCGAAGGGTTATAACTATCCAGAAAATCGGAGCATCCGCTTAGCAAACAGATTGCTAACAGTGCCAAATATTTAATTTGTTCTTTTACTCGTTTCATAAGGTTTCAAGTATTTAGAAGGTTAAATTCACTCCAAAAGTAAATGTCATGGGATAAAGCGACAAAGACTTGTATACGTCTTCACCAATCGTTTCGGGATCCGGACCGAGATAGTCGGTGAAAGTAAACGGATTCTGCACATTGATGTAAGCACGTGCATTTTTCATTTTCATCTTCTTCATCCAGTTTTCCGGAAGAGTATATCCCAACGTGATATTCTGTATTTTCAGGAACGAACCGGAGATCTTACCTAATACCTGAGTATGGTAGGATTGCGCACCGATCTGCTGGTACTCATTGCTGTGGTTTTCCGGAGTCCAGTACTTCACATTCAGTTTGTTCCAGTGTTCATTATCCCATGCGGTAAACATATAAGTGAAATCATCATTGTAGGTGCCACCGATACGTGCATACATATAGAAAGACAAATCCCAGTTCTTGTAAGTAAAGGTATTGGTCATACCTGCTGTCCAATCGGGTGACGGAGAGCCGAGTACTTTATAGTCACGTTCATCAATCACATAGTTCTCGTCCAGATCGGCGACACGGATATGTCCCGCCACTTGTCCGTATTTAGCAGCCAGTTCCTTATCTTCCGTCTGCCAGATTCCTACCTTTTCCAGATCATAGATCACCTTCATCGGCTGACCGATGAACCAGCGGTTAGCCAAATCATCCTTTTTATCACCGTAGAGGTCTACAATCTTATTACGGTTCAAAGAGAAAGTCAGATTTGTCTTCCACGTAAAATCCTTCTTTGAGACGTTCACCGTGTTCAAACCTATTTCCACACCTTTATTGGAGGACGTTCCTATATTCTCAAGGATAGAGCCATAGCCGTTGAGGTTACCTACCGAACGGGCGAAAATCAAATCTTTCGTAGTACGGTTATACACATCAATCGTACCGTTGATACGGTTATTCAGGAAGCCGAAATCAATACCGTAGTTCCACTCCGAAGTCATCTCCCAACGAAGGTCTTTGTTACCTTTGCGGTCACCTAATCCGAAAGCATTTTCACCTTTACCTCCATAGATATAATGAGTCAGGTCCAGTTTTGTCCAGGTAATATCATGGTCAATACTATTGTTTCCCGATTTACCCCAGCTGACGCGGAGTTTCAGACTATTCAGCCAGTCTACGTTTTTCAGGAAATTCTCATTCTTCATCTGCCAGCCGACAGCTGCTGACGGCATAAATCCCCACTGATTGCCGGTAGCCAGACGAGAAGTTCCGTCATATCGTCCTGTTACAGTAAACAAGTACCGATCCATCAACGTATAGTTGACACGTCCCATAAAAGAAAGCATGGATGACTCCCAATAGTAACTCTTCACGTCACGAATTTCTTCGGCAGTTTCGATCGCATGCCAGTCCGAGTTGTAAGGCAGACCGTCACCACGCATTTCCGAACCCTTATGAGTTTCTTTCTGTACGCTATACAAACCAATAGCATTCAGACGATGAATATTCTTCCAGGTTTTATCATAAGTAATGATATTGTCCCATACCCAATTCATATTCCGTCCTTCTTTCCGGTAAGCTTCCGGTGCATTGAGACCTCCTTTGGCTTGTGTCATCGTACCTACCCATTCTCCGTAAACATCCGAATCATACTGAACCGCAATCTGCGATTTAAAGCTCAGTCCTTTGATCGGCTGATATTCCAGATAACCGGAGAAGTTGGTATAGTTTGCTTCTTTCTCTCTTTTATTATTTTCAATCTGAACAAATGGATTGATCTTGCTGGAAGTCGGCTGACAATTAAACAGGTAGCTTCCGTCCTTATCATACGGACTGACCGTAGGTGGCAGGAAATAAGCGTTAATCAAAGCATCATTCGCTCCTTCATTCGTGTTATTCAAAGAAACATAACTGTTGATTCCTGTTTTGAACTTATCAGAGAAGCGATATTCCAATCCGATATTGGCAGTAATACGTTCAAAACTTTCATCGCCTACCATACCGTCGTCTTTCAAGTATCCCAAGCCGAATGAGAAAGAGAGTTTGTCCGTACCTCCGGTAGCGGAAACAGAATGACTGGTAGTCAATGCATTCTGCGACAGTTCACGCAACCAGTCATAGTATTCACCATGTTTGATACGGCGTTTCTCATCATCAGTCAGGAAGTCCGGACGGCTCAGTGAAGCATCACCATACTTCTTTTTCCACAAAGCGGTGCGATAGTCTACATATTCCAGTCCATTGCCCATGTTACCAATCATTTCAGGAATGCGGGTAGGAGTCTTGAAACCAACGTAACCCGAATAGTCGATATTAAAGCCCTGACGCTTGTTAGCCCCTTTGGTAGTGATAATCACCACCCCGTTTGCACCCCGCGAACCGTAGATTGCACTGGAGGAGGCATCTTTCAAAATGTCGATAGATTCAATATCGGCAGAGTTCAGATGACGCATTCCTGTTTGGGAAGGTACTCCGTCGATCACGTATAAAGGTTCATTCGAGAAATTGAACGAGTTGATACCGCGAATCTCTATTTTCGTATCCGAACCGGGACGATTGGAAGTCTTGTTCACGAGTACACCACCGACACGTCCGTTCAGTGTTTCAGTGACATCGGTAGTCACCAGTTTACTTAATTCTTTGCTGGTAACGGATTGGATAGAACCTGTCAAATCTTTCTTTTCTACCGTACCATAACCGATGACGACTACCTCATTCAACTGTTTAGAGTCATCTTTCAACTGAATGGTAAGGTTTGACTGATTCTGGTTTACAGTCAGTTCCTGTGTCACGTATCCTATAAAAGAAACAGCAATCGTTTTTCCTTTCGGAACCTGAAGACTAAAATTACCATCCAAATCAGTCACCGTACCGGTAGACATTCCTACCACCTGAACGCTGGCTCCGGGCAACGGTTCTTTTAAAGCATCTACTACCACACCTTTCACTGTAAGCACCTGCTGTGCCTGCACACTTACCCATCCGCACGTCAGAAGCAGCAGGCAGAGGAAAGCCTTTATTTTTATCGTATTATTTTTCATACTCTTCGTCTGTTTATTAAGGTTAGTTCTCAACTTTAAACCATTTGTAGTTACCTACAATTTTCGCAACGTGTTTTCCTGTCTTATCCGGAATGTTGGTAACGTCTTCGGCCACTGTCGTGAAATCCCATGCACATACCAGTCCGCTTTCTGTTCCCGTCACATCCGAGTTCATCAGCGTTTTTACTTCATTCGCCGATTTCGCAGTACTCCACATACGGAATTTTTTAATAAATCCGGTCATACAGCGTGAGTTGTCAGTCGGTTCCTGGAATGCCCACATATTCTGGTTACGGGTGTTAGGCATATAATTCTGTAATACTCCTGCATCATTCTTCACATCATTTGTCTTACTGAAGAATAATTCGCCATTGACATACATCTTCAACTGTCCTTCAGACAAAGTATTATCCCACACCGTCACGACATGATTCCATTTACCAAAATTATCAGGATAAGCGCGGCCTTCTTCCAATACGCGGCCTTCCTGCGGTCCCATACCAATCGTTGTACGAAGATTAGAGCCTAAGAAGTTGATCATCCATCCTTCATTCGGCTGCTTACCGTCAAAAGTAGAGAGGAAACTGCCAATTCCCGACTCAAAGAAACCGGCATCATACTTCACCCAGCTTTCTACGGTGAAAGTATTACCGCCACCATAAGCAGGATCGGAACCAAATTCAATACGCCCTTTACCGTCAATACCGAATACTTTTAATTCGGCAGGCGTACCCGGTTGCAATGTCTGTTGATAGGAATCCTGAAATTCGGCAATCGCTTTTTCGGCAGCTATACAGTAGTTATCTATTTCATACTGTAGAACAAAGTAGCCTGCCATACCTTTAGAAATACCTGTTTGCAGTTCTTCGACAGCTTTTTGCAGGTTCTGGGCATTTGCCAATGGGAAAGTACCGTCACTTGTACCGATCTTTGCGGTATCAAGCATGTTTGTCATGTCGGTCAGATGCGTGTACATACATTCAAGTGCAATAGGCCGCACCGAATCGTTGTTATCGCTCTTGCACGAGCTGATACACCAAACCAACAAACTGAATAAACAAAGTTTCATAAAGAATCTTGTTTTCATACGTATTAGGTTTTTAAATAAAACAATAAGTAAATAACATCGCTGCAAACATAATGTAGCGAGGTTAAGCAACTTATTAGTGATGGGTTAATAACGGATTAATAAGCGAATAAATATCATTAACCGATATGTTTTTATCGATGAAAAGGAGGATTTTTACTCATCAGTTCTGCATAAGAAGTAGAATATTCTTCATTCATCATTTGCCTGTACTCACGCACAAACAGGGAATATTGCAGAATCGCTTCTTGTGACGAACCTGTATGGTTAAGGGCATGCATACCATAAGCCAGTGCCAGCTCATTAACCGGATCAACCCGGAAAAGCACATTACAGAAACGAATGACGGCATCATACTTATGCTGCTGATACAGACGTTCGATTTCCAGTGGCAGGAAGGAAGACAAGAACTCTTCTACTTTTTGCTTGAAGTGATCCATCATCCCTGCATCCATACCATCAAGGAATTTGCCACGCATTAATAAAATGCCGAGTTCATTCTCCACCTCTTCAGCATTCTTCAAGGTGCGGAAACGGAAATAATCACAATAACAGTCAGTAAACACCAGTCTGAAATATCCCTTGTCGTGTACAAGTTCCACTCCATCCAGCTCAGCCAGATTTTTGCGAATCTGATTGATCGTTACCCCTTTCAGGTTTTTCACCTTGTCGTCGGGTTTATCGGCCCAGAAGACCTCATTCAAGGAGGCAGATAATACTCCATTATGGGTACTATGAAGCAAGATATAGATGAAAACCTGCCGTAAACGGGAACTGAACAAATGAGTAATATCCCGCCCATTCCGGTCAATTACCGTAAAAGGACCGAATAAATAAACAGCATTCGGACGAACGATGGATGACTCAAAATCTTCTTTTGCAGGCATTTCTTTTCCCTGTACACTTTTATCCGGTTCTCTTCCGACAGGTGGTGACATGAGCACAGAAGATGATTCCGGAACCGCATTTCTTTGTTTTCCCCTCTTTTTCCTGACAAACAGCACACCTCCGGCAAGCAATAATACTCCTATTCCTGCCATTATCCATAACCAACGAATCTCCAAAGAAGACCTGGAACCGTAAGAACGGATTTCATCCAGAGAAACCGGAGGGGCGGACAACACATAAGTCCGAATCACCGTATGCCCCTTCTTGTCAAATTCTGTGGTCGTACAGTAATACTCATGCGTCAATGAATTATAGTAAAGGTTAGCATTCGTCATAATCTCTTCCGAACGCATCGGGATGGAATCTCCCAAAGCTTTCATCGTTCCATCATCAACCGTCAAGCGATAAAGTTGCAGATAGGTATCCGAAAGATATTCCGGATAACACAGGGCATAGATATACTTCTCATCAGGTGTCAATATCATATCACGGGCGACGACCAAACGATGGTCCGAAGCGTTCTGCCACAAACGTCGCACAGACTGCTGCTTTCTGTCAAGCAGATAAAGATCGTGAAGATAATTTCGGCCTACACTCTGCTCACCCGATTCATTTCCCATCCCGCCAAAGACATAGATATGCTCCCGGTTCTTATTGACTGCCATACCCGAGAAATAACGGGGGATAATCCGGTCGCCGGAATAAGAAAGGGTATCCCAACGGTCGGCTTCGATATCATATTCGAGGAATGTATTGTTAAAACGCTTATTACCAAAACCGCCAAAAACGAGATACTTCCCGGTTGTTTCATCCCAAAAGCCGTCATGATGGTGCAACTGTACCGGCAAGGCTGCCACTCCGGTCTGTTTCCACTCCCGATTATTCAGATCGAGCGCCGCTACCGTAGCATCTCCCAACGGCAGGTTATTTAATTCATAAACATAAAGTTTGCCATCCGTTGTATTCATGAAGTGAGTAGCCAACTGCAATTTTACGGGTAGCTTGTTGCTATAAGAATACTTTTGTGGCTGACGTTTCAACAAATTATAAGTAAGAAGTGAATCCTGACTGAAAATAATCAGTCGCTGACTGTCCGGTTCAAAAGTGATTCCCGAAGGAGTCTGAAAAGAATACTCAAAAAGTTTCTCCCAATGATAAGAACCGTTGATGAGCCACACCGGATTGACAACCGTACCCAAAACCTCCCCTGTAGAAGTATGCACTTCTTCCCCTTCATTTTCATTCAGAGGGAAAGTATATGAATGACTTCTGTCACCTTCCAGCTTCAGATTGCGGATGGCAAAAGTGGGCATATCCAAAATATAGTCATAACGTCCGAAGAACAGGTGCGGACAAAAAGTATCTTTCAATCCTAAAGAAGTGATCTTCTTTTCGTTATCTCCGATACGAATCGTAAGTACGTCCTGTTGCAAATCGAATGCAAAAGACACGGGAATCCATTGATAAGCCAGTGCATCATTGCGCAGATTTAAAGAATAATGATTCTCTTTTCCGTCGGTATTAAACTTGAATGTACTGTTTTCACCGTCCAGATAAGTATACGTAAAGCTATATTTGGTCTTTCCCTGATCTTCCTTCAGCAGAAAAACATATCCAAAAGTATCAAAATCGCGAATAGAAAGTTCAAAGCTCAACTGAAAGTTTTTCGTAAAACAAGGTATCTCCCCTTCCTGAAATATCTGAAGAGAAGTCCTTTCTTTAATTTCTTTATCATTAGCCTGAAACAACAATCCTTGCGAATAAGCAAACAGAGTCATTCCAGTCAGTAGGAATAAGAGGCAAAGCCTACGTCGTATCATAGTCTTTCGATTTATTATCACAAATATACAGGATTATTTTAAATAACCGCCTAAGCAGATGAAAATCACCTTTGTCGGTACCCTACAGTTCCGGCTGTTTCTTTCTTTAATCCGCACCTTTTTCTATCACCCAGCCATTTCCTTCCGCCCATATACTTACCTGATATCTTCTCCTGTTACCGTGTATAAATAAGACAGTCAACCACTTCTTATGCTTCATCGTCTAATATATATTTAAGTTAGCAACGTGCAAAAGTAAGAAAAGAAATAGATACCATCCATGATAGAATGCAAATTAATAAGTAACTTTGCAGAAATTTGAATCAGTACAGACTATGTGGATACTTATTATAAGTCTGGTGTTGCTAGGTATCATCGCATTGATAGCCGGATATATCCGCAACAAAAGACTGCAACAGAAGATAGAAAAAGGTGAACTGGACCGTATGCCGGAAGTGAAAGAAGCAGATATAGAATGCTGCGGACAACACGAAGTGTGCGAGAAAGATAGTTTGCTTGCCGCCGTAAGCAAGAAAATTGAATATTACGATGACGAAGAACTGGATCAGTTTATCGGAAAGGAAGCAAATGCGTATACTGACGAAGAAACAAACCAATTCAGGGATGTGCTATATACCATGCAGGACATTGATGTCGCAGGCTGGGTACGTAGTTTGCAACTACGGGGTATCGAGTTGCCGGATGACCTCAAAGATGAAGTCTTTCTGATTATCGGAGAGAGAAGGAAGGGGGAGAGGTAATAAGTAATAGGTAATAAGTATTAGGAGGGTTTGAGGTTGTCTTTATTGATGGGCGGCATTATCCTTGCTTTGTTTTTTAATTTTCAATCATTAATCTTTAATTAAAAAGTGGATCTACTTCGATATACATTCTTCCAACACGCTTTGCTGGGCAGCTTACTGGCAAGCATTGCCTGCGGGATTATCGGTACTTACATTGTTACCCGCCGTTTGGTATTTATCAGTGGAGGAATCACACACGCCTCTTTCGGAGGGATAGGACTGGGACTGTTTGCGGGAATTTCTCCCATACTGTCAGCTGCCGTCTTCTCTGTATTGTCCGCATTCGGTGTCGAGTGGCTGAGCCGACGGAAAGATATGCGTGAAGATTCTGCGATTGCCGTATTCTGGACGCTGGGAATGGCTTTGGGAATCATGTTCAGTTTCCTGTCACCGGGATTTGCTCCGGACTTGTCAGCTTATCTTTTCGGTAATATCCTGACCATCAATCAGGCGGACTTGTGGATGCTGGGCATATTGGCTCTGATATTAACCGGATTCTTTTATCTGTTTATCCGTCCTATCGTATATATTGCATTCGACCGCGAGTTTGCCCGTTCGCAAAAGATTCCGGTAGAGATATTCGAATATGTGCTGATGATGTTTATTGCGTTGACCATCGTCGCTTGTCTGCGTATGGTAGGCATCGTTCTCGCAATATCGCTACTCACCATTCCGCAAATGACGGCCAACCTCTTTACCTACTGTTTCAAGAAAATCATCTGGCTGTCCATCGGTATCGGTTTTCTGGGATGTCTGGGCGGTCTGTTTATTTCTTACCACTGGAAAGTCCCTTCGGGCGCTTCGATTATATTCTTCTCTATCCTGATTTATGCCGTTTGCAAGATCGGAAAGAGTTGTTGCAAGAAACAGTCATAATAATAGAATAGTATATGGAAATCAAGATTCAATCACTGGAAAGTATCCATGAGGCAGCCCGGGAATTTATCGCTGCTATGGGTGATAACACCGTTTTCGCTTTATATGGTAAAATGGGAGCCGGCAAAACGACCTTCGTCAAAGCTCTTTGCAAAGAATTAGGGGTATCAGACGTTATCAGTTCTCCTACTTTCGCTATCGTTAACGAATATCGTTCGGACGAAACCGGAGAATTGATTTATCACTTCGACTTTTACCGCATCAAAAAGCTAAGTGAAGTATATGACATGGGATACGAAGATTATTTCTACAGCGGTGCCCTTTGCTTTATCGAATGGCCGGAACTGGTAGAAGAATTACTACCGGGAGATGCCGTAAAAGTGACGATTGAAGAACTGGAAGACGGAAGCAGAGTGATCAAACTATGACCGGACAATACATCGTACAAGGAATTTTTGCGCTAGCGGGAATCACTTCCCTGCTAGCTTCCTTACTGAACTGGAACTGGTTCTTCACCACACGCAATGCCCAGACAATCGTCCGGAATGTAGGCCGCGGCAGAGCGCGGCTCTTTTACGGCATACTGGGAGTCATTATAATAGGAATGGCTGTATTCTTCTTTGTAGAAACACGGAAGGCAATTCTATAATAAGCTATTTTCAAAGAAATGCGCTTGTTATCTTCCCGTTTTTTACTATTTTTGTAGAGAAAGGAGTATGTAATTATGAAAACAACGAATGAATACCTTACAAAAATCCGCCAATTCAAGCAACAGTGTGCCGAGAAATATGGAATTATTTCTATCGGTATCTTTGGTTCTGTGGCCCGTGGTGAACAACACGAAGGAAGTGATTTAGATGTTTTCGTAGAATTGAAAGAACCCGATCCTTTCGTGATGTTCGATATTAAAGAAGAACTGGAGCATATCTGCAATTGCAAAATAGATCTCCTCCGTTTACGCAAAAACCTTCGTTCACTCATATCCCAAAGAATAGAAAAAGATGGAATCTACGCTTAAAGAAGAAATTCTAGATAAGTTTCTTCAATTATCAGAATCAATCTCTATCATTGAAGACAGATGCAAGAATATACAGAATGTAGACGATTTCTTGTTATCCCCTTGGGGGTAGTCATAACAAAGCACCTTCCTCCTTTAAAAGAAACAGTAGAAAATATTATTAAAGACTTATCATAGCAGTTGCCGTGATTTCATCTCCAGATATTTATTGATTACGTCAATCGACAGATTTTCGGGTGTCGTCAGCAGAGAATAAATGCCATGCTGCTTTAATGTAGAGACGATCAGTCGCTTCTCAAAAGCGAACTTTTCGGCAATCACGTGCCGGTAATAACCTTCCGTATCCCTCGCCGGACTTTCGATGTACGCTTTCAAGTCAGCATCCTCAAAGAAAACCACCAGCAAACGATGTTGCCGGTTGAGCTGCTGCAAGTAAGCCAACTGACGATTCATGCTGCTGATACTGGCAAAGTTGGTATACAGAACCAAAAAGCTACGCTTATTGACGTGCTTGTTCAGATGCACGCAAAGAGCCGAGAAGTCCGTTTCACCAAAAGTAGTCTGCTGGCTATACAGCTTTTCAAGCAGCGTCTGCATATGTCCGGGCTGCTTGGAAGCCGGAACGAACGTATCAAAATGCTCGTCAAAAGTCACCAGCCCCGCTTTATCCTCCTTCCGCATCGCCACATACGAAAGCACCAGCGAAGCATTAATCGCATAATCGAGCAAAGTCATTCCCCGAAAAGCCTGCTGCATCACCCTGCCTTTATCTATCACACTGTAAATCTGCTGAGAGCGTTCGTCCTGATAGACATTTACCATCAGTTCATGCCGGCGGGCACTCGCTTTCCAGTTGATAGTCCGGTAGTCGTCTCCCTTTACATATTCCTTGATCTGCTCAAATTCCGTTTGATGGCCTACCCGGCGGATGCGCTTGATACCCAGTTCGGTAAGGTTATCACTCATTGCCAGCAATTCGTATCGGTGAAGCATCAGATAGGAAGGATATACCTTGATATCCTGCGCCTGTCCACAAGTGTACCGACGGGAAATCAGCCCGATTTTATCGGTCACAAATACACGGATTTGCCCGAAAGAATATACTCCGCGACGGGTCGGACGAAGATGGTAACTGATTGTTTTCCCCTCGTTCGGCTGAAGGGTAGTCAGGAAACAGACATCCCGATTCTGGAAGATAAAAGGTATTTCATCTATAATCTCCAGAGAGAGCGGACGCGAATAAGTACTTTCGACACGAATGCTCACTTCATTGTCATCGCCATTGGAGAAACGGTCGGAACATCGACGGAATGACTGAATCCCCTGGGTACGGTAGAGAATATATCCGTCTGCCGATACCAACACGAATAAGGCAAAAAGCGCCCACTGCCCGATGACAAAAAACGGAGCAAACAGATATCCGCTACCCAATAAGAGGATAACCAGAATAAGGGCAATATAGAAACGACGGGTTAAGTACAATTTCGGGTTCTGAGTTTTGAGTTTTAAGTTTTGAATTACGAATTATAGAGATTCGGTTCTTATTTGGGGACCTCCACTTTATCAATCAGGCGTTGCGTAACCTTTACCGGAGAGTATCCTTCCATTTCCGCTTCCGCCGTCAGGATCAGACGATGCTGAAGCACATACGGAGCAACGAACTTAATATCTTCCGGTGTCACGAAGTCACGTCCCTGCAAAAGGGCATACGCCTTGGAGGCTTGCAACATTGCAACTGATGCACGCGGAGAAGCGCCAAGATATACAGCTTTGCTGGTACGCGTCTGCTGCACAATCAATGCAATGTATTGGAGCAGCGTACGGTCTACAAATACCTGATTCATGAAGGCACGCAGTGACAGGAGTTCTTCTTTGGTGATAGCAGGCTTGATATCGTCCAGCTTGATTAATGAAGCGTTCGTATGGTGACGTTCCAGAATATCCACTTCTTCTTCCAGCGAAGGATAGTCCATCGTTATTTTCATCAGAAAGCGGTCGAGCTGTGCTTCGGGAAGTTTATAAGTTCCTTCCTGTTCCACGGGGTTTTGTGTGGCAAGGATGGTGTAGAGTTCACCCATCTTATGAGTAATTCCGTCAATGCTTATCTGACGCTCTTCCATCACCTCGAACAAGGCAGCCTGTGTTTTGGCAGGAGCACGGTTGATCTCGTCCACCAATACGATATCGGCAAAGATCGGTCCCTGATGAAAGTCAAAATCATTGGTTTTCATATTGAACACAGTGGTACCCAATACGTCACTCGGCATCAGGTCCGGCGTAAACTGGATACGGCTGAAGTCCGCATCAATCAGACGAGCCGTCAATCGGGCAAGCAATGTCTTTGCAACTCCCGGCACGCCTTCTATTAGTACGTGACCATTGGCAAGGATGGCTGCCAGCACCAAGTCCACCGTCTGTTCCTGACCGACAATAACGGAAGCAATCTGATCCTTCAATTCCTGTATCTTCTCGGAAAAGAGAGTTAAATCCACTCGTTGTTCTGTATTCTCTTCCATAAATATCTTCTTTAAATATGATTGATTATTTCATTCATTTTATCAATAAATCCCTTCATTTCTTCGCCGGAAAGGACACGTCCTCCATAAATCACCGGTCTGATTTCGCGGATTAACCTGCTGATTTCTTCCACCTCCATCCCCGTCTTCTGAGCGATCCGGTGGAAAGAACGTTCATCGTCCGCCACTTCCTCCACATCTACTTGAATTTCTCTTCTCAGCACTTCCGCAAAGTAGGTGAACTTCTTATGAACCAGATTGGCATGGTCATTCTTCTGATAATAAAGCGTGCCTATCAACTTGGTAAATTCAAGGGATTTGTTTTCCGGTTCCTGTATGACAGGTATTGCCCGTTGCCGCCTCCGCGCTGTAAACACCATAAAGAGCAAGATAGCGAACATTGACAGATAGATCGCCCAGCGAAGCGGCCTTTGCGACAGAAAATAACGCAAAGGAGATCGCTGCGTCTGTGCAGTCTCCTTCATATATCCTTCGGTGCGGACAATAGGCAGTTCTCCCATCTGTGACAGGATGCGGAATATGTAAGTCGCATTTTTCTCATCCAGCACTCCGTAATTGGTAAAAAGCAAAGGAGTAGAAACCAGAATGATTTCCCCCTTTCCCCACGGACGCACCATAGCCACCAACGGATGATAATTGCGGGAAACAGTCGTAGAATCCAGTTCATCCAATGCATGCCCCATACCGCTTGCCAGGTTGACCTCCGCCAGTTTACGTACCAGCAGCGAATCATAACGGCGGAAATAGGACTTGCAAAACTGCGGATAAAAACGGAACACCTGCCGTGAATAAACTTCCGGATCACCGATCCAATATATACTGTCCCGCTTTAATAACGAAGCGGCATATTTCTTCAGATCGACCGATCTGAAATAAGAATAAGTGCAATCAAACTTCAGCGTATCCTCCAGAGTCTTGGTAAAAGAACTGCTTACCAGCATGATCTTATTTCCCCGGTCCGCCATTTTGAGCAGGGCTTCTATATCCACCCGTCCGAAAGGTAAATTAGTGGCAATCAGTAGTATTCCTTTATTGTGAACGGTATCTTCCTGTTCCATCTGATAAAAAGTCTTTCGGGACAGTGTATATCCCGAAGGCAGGGAAACAGTCAGCAGACTGTCGAACACAGCGCATCCGAAAGGCTGCTCATCATAATGGCTAAAGGTAGGCACCCATACAAATTTCTTCGGCAGATGATACTCTATGGCAAACATCAGCAGCAGAAAAGCAAGGATAAAGAAGATAAAACAGCGGCTTCCCTTCATGAGACCCCTCCTTTCCCTATTTCTTCCTGCAAGGATTTCATGGAATTGAACAGTTCCTCCGTTGCCTCAAAGTTACCGTAACGAACCCGTAGGAAATGATTAGTCAACTGACGGAAAACGGGCATCCGTACTTCATTGATATACTGTGTCGGTGTTTTATAAGGCTGCCAGTCAATGCGTTTCTCATCGCTAAGCCGTTTCAATGTCTGCAAATAAAGCAGACGCACCGCCTCCCGATAATCGGAACGGAAAAGCGCATCGGCAATCCCTCCCGAAAAATCCACACCGTAAATCGTATCTTCCTCCACTTCATAAGGCAGTTTATTCTTGGGCGAACGCATGAATAACTCCGGACGCTTCTTATAAACAAACCATATAATCAGGAGCAGAATAATAATGGCCAGACATATTAATATAAGTTCGGAATATTCTTCGGCAAAACGGCTGCCGAATATCTTCCGCAACAATTCCCCAAACTGCCTGCGAAACCATTCAAAGATATTAATTTCAGGAGTTATCAGTTCACGATTGTAGTCATACGCCGATTCGGATTGCCATTTGGCAATCTGCGCGGTGTCGCAAACCAATGTATCAGCCGGGGATGTCAGCATCTATTCTGAATTATATATGTTTAGAGTTTATCGAAATTATCAATATCGCTCTCTACAGTTACACTATCTACCACTTCGGAAGCATGACCGTACTGGTAGGCCATTCCGACAAAAGTGAAAATCATGGAAAGATAAGCACCGAATGCCTGTACAATACCAAGCAGATAAAGGATAAAGCTATATCCTGCCGATACTGTCGTCTCGCTTCCGACATCACTTAATGAGAAGAAATATTTCACCAGCGTAGCGATATACCACGGCATCATAGTCACTCCCTGCAATACATTAGCAATAAATCCCATGATCAGAGATATCAAGAAGACACCTCCCCAAGTGGCAAAACCCAGCCGGAATGTCTTTTTGAAAGACTCCATCACTGTAATATCTTCAAACAGGTAGATAGGCGCCCATAATGCAAGCGGCACTACAAAAGCGATAAGAAGCGGAATGGTCAGAAACAAGGTGAACAGTGACAGAAACGCCAGCAGACCTACCACAAGCCCCACCAAAAGCATGACTAAGATGGAGAAAAGGGTCATTACAAGCAATCTCTTGATATTGCGGAACAATAAAGGCTTCAAAATGCCCAACGTGATTCCCTCCAAGCGTTCTTCACGTTCATTATAGGTGCGGATCAATGCATAAATCATGGAAGTCAGCAAAATACTGCCTATCATAAATACAATCATATACAGACCGTAATAGGACATAAATCCCAATAAAGATGCAGTATCCGGCACCGTCGCAGTCTTGGACATAGCAGTCATAGCAAACGCTCCTCCCATCAGTCCGTTCAGACTTAACGCCTGAATAAGGCTTACAGGCAAAAGCAGATAAGTCGTAAACTTCAACAGTATTTTCCAATTCTCTTTTATGAAGTCAAAAGAAGCGTTCAACTTATCACCGAAAGAACGTTTCACGTACATTGCAACCTTAGGTTTCTGTGATTCCATGTTTTTTTCTATTTGGTAAATAAATATAGTAAAAGATGATAAATGCAAGGGATGTAAGGATGATGCCGAGCCTCAGCATATCCGGAAGTTCGGTGTGACGGGTGATAAAGCCTTCGATAAATCCCGCCATGATAAACACGGGCACCGTACCGATTACAATCTTCAACCCTCTTTTCGCTCCTCTACGGAAAGATTCGAGTCTCGAATATGTTCCGGGAAACAGCCAGCCGTTGCCCAAAGCAAGTCCGGCAGCACCGGCTACGATGATCGCCCATATTTCTAGAGTTCCGTGCAGCCAGACGGCAAGTGCCGACTCCCAAAGCAGGTCGTGCTGATAAAAGAACATCTGAAATGAACCGAGCATAATTCCATTCTGAAGAAGTATAAGCCCCGTACCAAAACTGGTCAGTATCCCCGAGGCAAAACACAGGAAGGATACTTTTATATTATTAATTGTAATGCCCAGAAACATCGGAGCTTCGGGAGAACCGTTGTATACTGCCATCGGCTCACCTCTGGCAATATTGTCCAATGTCATATCTACATACTGATTGCCCATTATCAAACGTACAAACTCCTGATCATTGGCGGCAGATACTGCCCCGATCAACGCACTGACGGCAAAGATGATAAAAGAAATCAGTAACTCACGCCGCGCATCATGCATGGTCTGCGGCACTTCCCGTGTCCAAAAAGTGATAATGCGTGTCCATTTCTCACGCTTGCTCCGATAGATTTCATTATGCAGGGCTGAAGCGAGATTATTCAAATAAATGGTAATGCGGGAAGTCGGGAAATGGGTCTGTGCAAAAGCAAGGTCGGCAGTCAGTTCCGTATAGGCGTCAGCAAGTTGGTCAGGGGACAGGTTTGCAGCCTGTTCCACCACCTTTTCGGTCCCTTTCCATTTTTCAATGTTCCGACGGATAAACGTAACTTCCTTCATGCTTTTCAGAGATTTCGGATAAGTTTTGTCCGAAACCGGAAGCAAAAGTAAAAGAATTATGATATATTTGCAACTTAAATCTAAAAATGTTTAACCTAGAATGGCAGAATCTACGATTATTAGTCGAATATTCAATAAAACAGTTCATTAAAGATTTGAGTCACATTTATGCCGCCATTGCTGCAAACTTCCTTCCTAACACATAAATAAATTGTTGCATACTTCAAGCATCATTTTTTCATGTCTTATAAAACAATTTGCATAAATTGGGGCATATTTGCAATAAATTGATTATTTTCGCATTTATAGAATATACAACCTAAATATTTGACACAATGAAAAGAAGAAGTATGATATCTGGAATAATTTTATTGCTACTTTCGCTATGTCTTGTTTGAGGTTTTACCCTCTTATGCACAACACTTAGATAAGTGAAATCTTCGACAAGTCAATTTCCCAATTCCAATTGATTTCTAATAAGTTGATAATATCGTCCTTGACTCATGATCAAGTGATTATGCGTTCCTTGTTCAACAATCACCCCCTTCTCAAGAACCACAATATTATCCGCAGTTTTAACTGTACTCAATCGATGCGCTATAATTACCACAGTTTTACCAATAAAAAATTTATTTAAATATGCCATTATCCGAGTCTCATTATCTGCATCAAGAAACGATGTTGCTTCATCAAGAAAAATAAATTCAGGATTCTTATATATGGCACGTGCGATCAAGATACGTTGCTTTTGTCCACCACTTAGCTCTATTCCCATATTACCTATATTTGTATTGTATTTCAAAGGAAGACTCTCAATAAAATCATGTATACAAGCAATTCTAGCAGATTGAATAACCTTTGCTTCGTCTACTTGTTCATCTGATATAGCAATATTGTCAAGTATAGTTCCACTAAACATATATCCATCTTGCATAATGACGCCACATTTACGCCTCCACGCATCGGGAGAAATTTCAGAGAATAAAGTATCATTAATTGTAATTTCTCCTTCATTTGGATTATAAAAATTCAAAAGTAACTTCAACAAAGTAGTTTTTCCACTTCCACTACTTCCCACAATAGCTGTCACCTTACCTTTCGGAATATAAAAACTTATACCCTTTAAAACAAAAGGAGAATAAGTTCCTATATATTTAAACCATATATTTTTAAGTTGAATCCCTGTCGCTAAGTTATTTAATAAAAAATCTTTTCTATCATTATTCTCCTCTAAAGTCATTTGTATATTTTGCAATCTATCAAAACTAAGTTTTGCATCTTGTGCATTCAAAGCAAAATTTAAGAGTTGAGCTAAAGGTATTGTAAGCTGTCCGAGTAAATAACTAATACTCATTAATTCTCCTACTGTTTGTTTCCCTTGAATAACAAGACTAGCGCAAAATATAATAATCAAAATATCTTTCATTTTATTAAATGAAGAAATACCAATATTAGAATAATAGTTTAAATAAAGATCTTTAAGTTGGAATAGATTTATTCTATCCTGTATATTTTCCACTTCTCTCACTTTTTTTTCCTGAGCACTATTAATCTTTATTTCACGCATTCCCATTATAAGTTCATATATACGAGATTTTCCTTCTGAATAAAGTGAAAAACGTTTATAATTAATATCATGTTTTTTGTTCAAATAATGAAGAGACCATAATATTGACAATAAAGCAAACCCTAAAAAGATAAGATATATCAAATAGTTATAGTATATTATTATAGCAGAAAAAATAATCAAATTACATACAGCTAACAAAGTTCCGATAAAATTATAAGCCAAGAATGACTTCAACTTTTCTTGATCGTCGATAAGTTGAATAAGGTCAGAATTAGCCTTTGCATCAAAAAAACGAATAGGCAATTTAATCAATTTATGCAAATAGTTTGTTAGAAAAGAAATACCGATTTTAAAGCTAGACTTTGTCAACAGAATATTTGATATTGTATCAGAAATTACATAACTTAGAAAAAATACAAATTGAGCAATACCTAGCAAATAAATGGCATTGATATCTCTCTTTCCTATTCCATCATCAATAATGTGTTGAAATAGAATAGGCATTGCCCAATTAGTAGCAGAAGCCACTAAAGCAAGAACAATAGATAAAATAAACTTCTTTCTATATGGAAAGAGCATATTCTGTATTGGACGAATAGTTTTTCTAAAATATTCCCTAAATGATTTTTGCTCTTTTCTCTTATAAAAGTCAACGGTTGGTTCTAATACAATAGCTACACCTTTATCTCCTTTTTTCGATGAAAATACATTTTCAAATTCCTCTCTCGCCAACTTTATTTTCCCATATTCAGGATCTGCTATATGAAACTCAACATTTTCTCCCACCCTTTTTAACTTAAACAAAACGACAAAATGTTTTTGTTGCCAATAAAGTATAGATGGAATAGGCATTTGCATAACCTCTTCAGGGCGAATCTTCACAACAAAGTTTTTAAATCCAAGTTGAGTAAGCGCATCTGTTAAATCTCTAATAGTTATACCTACACGTGTAATATGACAGAGTTCGCGTAACTTTTCAATTGAACATTCATTATGATAGTACGCACATATCATACGAATACAAGTTGGACCACAGTCATTGGCATCTAATTGACGAAAAAAAGGGAATCGTTTCATTTTTGAGTTGCTATCAAATAGGATTTAAATCGCTCTAAAATGATATCATCAATCTTTTCTGGGTTTTTATTGAATAAACAATAATCTTTCATATCTGACTTTTCTCGTTCTAAAAGACTTTGAGAGCAACCGCCACCACAAATTGGTGCAATTCTACAGACTTGACATGATTTATTTTTAAATTTCAAACTTAATCTATGCTGATAAGATTCTTCCCAAATAATATCACCTTTCTCATTTAGATATCCTTCTCTAGACTTAGAAGAGAAATCCCTAGCAGAACATTTAAAAATATCACCATTATAGTTTACAATAGCAGTATTAATTCTGTCACCATAACAAGAATTCATTACTCCATTTAGTGATATTCGCCTTACATTTTTAAAACCATTTTGGTAAAATGCATGACTTACTTCTTTTATCGCAGACAGATTCTCTTGTTGTTTACGATCTTGCCAAACCTGCTGTAGATCCACCAATATCAGCTGCTTATATGAATCTGGAAAATCTTTAATATCTTCTATAATTTCATATAGAGAATATAAATTTTTCGATGTATAGTTAATACGCAAAATTACATTACATTTATTTTCTAATAAAAGCTTAATGTTCTTCAAAATAAGTTCATAACTACCTTTATTATTCTTTAAAAATCGAGTGCTATCATGTTCCTTTTTACTACCATCCAAAGTAATTTGAAAACGAGGATGGACATAAAATAATATCTCTGACAATTTTTGTTCTGTTATCAACGTCCCATTAGTTGTAAAAAAGACCGATAGATTTACATTTTTTACGCTACATACTTTCGATGCAAATTTTATGATTTCTGGAACTATATTTTTATAATATAAAAAAGGTTCTCCTCCAAAGAAGGAAATATCTAATCTTTTTACATTACTTTCTACTATTTTAGATATTAACATATAAATTCGATTTAATGTATCGAGTCCCATATGAGAATCAGAAGTATGCTTCTCGTAACAATACCAACAACTGCAATTACAATCTAATGTCGGATTTATCATTAAAGAAAAACTACTGGTATCTTCTACGACTTGTTTATTCATTTCAAAAAGGCGGTTTACCTCGCTAATATCTTTATCAACATAGCATTGAGTCTGCACAAAAGTCCTAAAAAGGTCGGGATACTTTTCGTTAATATATAATGTATCTTTTAAAAAATCTCTAATAGCGGATTTCGTTATGATAAAAAAATCCGAATAAGAATTATAGACCAAATCCGATTCAGAGGTAATAGGTATAACGGAATTATATATACTAAACTTTTTCATATTTTTCATATTTTTACAGTAATAATTCACCTATAAATTGACACGGATATCTTCTAACGTATCAGCATCTATCCATAGGTGAATTTTTGCCTACATTCGTTTTAGTCATTTTATTAACTAAAACGAATATAATTTAGCACCAACGGTTAGCATCGGTAGCTCCACAACCAATAGTAGCATTTATTGGACAAGTGCAATTATTACTACATCCAGAGTTTGGATCTCTTTCCGCACTTTCGCCTCCTTGACCTACAAATAGTAAAACCTGGTCTTCATCCTTCACTAAATCGTCTTCTAACAATAAAACGAAGTCTGTTACTAAAGATTTTTCTTTCATATTCAACAGATATTTAATTTTCCCTACTCTATTATTGTTTTTCGGGCTCCACACTTCACAATCTGGATTTTGCATCTTCTCCTGACACCTTTCTTCTTTGAGCAACCTTTACTTTGGAATTTCCAAAGCTGTAAGCAAGCCTAAGACCAACTACGGAATTTCCACCATCAAGCAATGTCACAGTATGCAATATGTCCGTATCATAAATAATACGACCTATCCGCGTAGCCTTTCCGCTATAAAAGTATATATTAGTGTATCCATACAAAGCAAAATTCCATTTCCCAATTTTCTTTTTCAACTGACCATCAATATGAATATATCTTGGAAACTCGTTTTGGTTAAAGACTCGCTTATCCGTACCACTCAATGAAAAATCGAATGACCAATTCCTCTTTTTTGATAAAATAAAAGCATTGTTTAAATAGACTTCCGCATAACGTCCGATCCAACCAAAATTATCTCCTCCAATACTTACTGACTTCATCTGGTTCCAAGAATACATAAAACTACAATTTACAGTAGCACGTCCATTCCAGTAACTTGCATTCGCATTTAACAATGCTGTAAACTCATGACATTTACCCACATTCACAGGTTTTTTTTCTATCAACTGATCCTCCTTCACAAAATCAAATTGGACAACCTGATCCAGTCCTATGTAATAAGAACATTGCAATGTAAAATGATTCAAGAAATTATACTGTATTTTCTGGTAAAAGTTATTGGTAGGAGTCAAGTCCGGATTTCCAACACTATATTTGATAGCCGAATCGTATAGTTTAAATGGATTCAGCAAGGCAAAAGCCGGACGTTTAATACGGTTGGTTAATGAGTAAGAAAATATATGCTTGGGAGACAGTGTATATCCAACTTGAATCTCCGGCAGAAACTTCCAATAATCTCGTTTATCACTTTCTCCAAGAGAAACTTGTTTGGTGCTATAGGTCGTATACTCAATCCTCACTCCTAATCCTAAAGAAAAGCGCCCTTTCCATGTCTTTTCCGCATGGAAGAAAAGAGCGGAAGTCCATTCTGTCATCTTAAAATGATTACTTTGAGCTTCAACATTCACATATTGATCGCCATCTTTCTGTTGAAATGTATCATTATTGACAATATGCGACCGATAACTATCAATGCCAAACTGCAATAGTCCGGCATCCTCCCGTCGTTGATATTCAGCCTTTCCTGACCATAATGTGACATTTTGCGGGGCAAACTGATTATAGTAATCATAAGGAGAAAGCACAATGCCTGTTTCATCGACATCATCCATACGAACCCGTGTACTTTGTTTCAGATAGTTATGAACATAATCCAAGTCAATGCTTATCCATTCCTTTTCATTTCTTAGTGACTTACGATAATTGAGGTTGGCTGTCGCATTTGTTTGGCGTCCATATTTATCATTATTATGTTGTACCATCTTTGCAGGAAATACTGCATTTCCTGCATTCCGATAATCCATATTTAGATAAGAGAATCTAACCGCCCCTCCTATAATATCCTTTTCTGACGCATTCCACTCAAATATCCCCATTCCCCAGCCATTACAAGTTGAGCCTGTCAATTTATCTATTTCGGATATGTAACTATTATCTGTCTTATAGGTATGAAACGTCTGAGTTTTCTGGTTGTTTTCTTGATCAGAGCCTCCAACCACAATATCCAACGATAGATTATGTTTGTGAAACATCACAGTAGCATCAACACTCCCTTTATATCTTTCTTCTTTCCAAAATTGCGCATTAAGCCTTCCTTGTAACCCATCTTCCTTTTCTTTTAGATTTATATTAATAATTCCAAAATCTCCTTCACCTCGAAACGAACTGCTAGGCGAATGAATTACTTCAATGGACTTAATCTGATCAACCGAAAGACTCTTTAAATAAGCTGTCATATCTTCTCCAGACAACATACTTTTGCGTCCGTTAATATAGATATCAGTCTGTTCTTTTCCTATAATCGCTACTTTCCCCTTTTGAATAGTTAGTAGAGGTACTAACTTAAAACTTTCCATCAGATTATCATCCTTCATTAGACTGGCTGCAATGTTATACACAAGTCGATCTGTTTTTACTTTTATCGGAATACGTTTTGCCTTTATTTCTATTGCCTCCAAATGAAAGGTTGTATCTTCAGTTAACTTGATATGCAATAAAGAGAAAGGAAAAGTTAGCGGATATTTCTTTGTAATATATCCTATACGACTGACTATAATTTGATTCAGACTAATCGATAAAGCCACCTGAAATGCTCCGGACTGATCAGAATAAGAATAAATAGGAGCTTGCGTAACAGATGAAGAATCTCTAAACATTATGACTGCATCTGGAATAGGATTATCATTATTATCAGTTACATTACCAATAATAAAGTTTCTATTTTGTGCTTTCATAGCCAATGCCAATAGAATACAAGAAAAAAATAACACTGCAAATCTTTTCATTATATTATATTTCATTTATCACGTCTAATATTTCACTTATCTAAGTGTTGTGAACAAGAGGGTAAAACCTCAAGCAAGATATAGCAAAAGCAGCAATAAAATCTGAGAAACTGACATCTTTTGACAGTACGGTTACTGCACAAGGCAATGACAACAAGCACAACCAATTAGCTAAATTGCATGAACATTTTTCATTATACAATAATTAATCAAAGTTCAAAATCCCCCGATAAATCATGATCTTTAGACAAAATTTCTAAGCGATAAGCAGTTTCTTCCTTCAAACTCAAATCTAAAGTAATTAAACCGATAGGACTAATAAAAGTATTTAGATACACTGTCTCATTAGTATCCAAATTAATTACGGTAACTGTCACACTAGGCACTTTTGAAAGAAAGTCAAGGCACAATACATTGTTATTTATAGATGCCTCAACTAGGTAGATAGCTGGCATTCGAGTCGTTTCACCTGGTTTACTACCCTTTCCTTTTAAAATTATTTTTCTAGAAGAACAACTCAATTCCATATTGCAACCTCTTATATTACAATTTGGAGAATTTCCTAGTATTAGATCCGAAAAGAAAATACCTAGGAATAATAAAAATAGTAGTTTTTTCATATACTGTTCATATTTGATGCTTAACGCTGTAAATATGAGCAGTAAGCTTAAGAAAAGTATTACACTATTGTGTTAACGAATGCAAAGAATGCGTTGTATTGCATAAAACTCAAATAATAATACATAAAGCTTAGACTTTGCGTAATATATCAACCAATTTTACTTTCTTATCTTTATTTAAACCCATCTTTTCCAATACAGACCAACTTCTTTTATATACAGCAGCAGAAGTGCATCCCCAAAGATAGGCAATATCGGCATATTTAAAATCCAACCTAACTAAGCAACAAAAACGAATATCTTCCTCCAATAAATACTCATATTCAGTGCTTAATCTTTCTACAAATCCCAAAGATGCCATATCTATTTCATGCAGTAAAATTACCCATTCATCATTAGTAATCTTCTTCATTCCATCAGGGTTAAGTTTATTATACTCACACAATGCTATCAACATTTGATAAATAGGAGAAGACATTAATATAAATTTCAGATTCAGATTTCTCAATCGCCTTACTTCCTCATCTCTTTCTACAAGCCGACGTTCTAAATCTTCTTGCATTGAATGGTATTGTTCTAATAGTTCATTAAGACAACTATCTAATTGCGCTTTGGAGTTAACATCCGACTCTAAACATTCACAATGTTGCTGCATTTCTTTTATTTCTATATCTTTTTCCTCCAACTCTTTCTTGATAGCCTCTATACTTTTATACAACAATTGACGTTTGTCAACCAATCGTGCTATTTCTTCCTTTCTTTTTCTACGCCATTGCAAAAAGAAACAAATCGTAATAATAAACAATAGGACAAGTAACAATAGACAAAAACGATACCGGGTCAAAAAGGACTCATAGCGTTCCGTTGATTGACGATATAACACATCCTTTAAAGAAGAAACTACCTCAACCGGTTGCTCTACTAATTTCATGGAATCCTTATATATAGTATATAAAGTTTCGTATTCCAATGCTTCATTTTGTTTTCCCAACCTCATCGCCATTTCCGATAGTTTCATGTATGCATTTGTTTTTGCATAATAATTATCAGAAGGTATGCCTCTATTCAAATAAACAAAGGCTGAATCATATTGTTCCAATTGCAAATAAGCACTCCCGATAACTAGATAGTAACCATATCTCTCAGAGCTGTCTAATACTAACCGCATACCTTTATTTGCATATAATATAGCTTCGCGTGATTTCCCTTGATATTCCAGAAGATAACTAAGAGAACTAAACACAAGCTCCTTAATATGTTGTTTATCTGTATCTTTCACTAGCTTTAGAGCCCGTTTTAAATATTTTTCCGCATCTGTATAATATTCTTCTCCTCGCTCCATGCAAATATCTGCACAATGTACTAGCACTACGGCTAAACGCAATGAATCATGATGTGCTTCAGCCAATTCAACAGCCTGTCTATAAAGAGAATCAGCCTCCTCTTGCAATCCATGCCGCCAGAATAATAAACCCAAATTACTTTTCAAAAGAATATTTAAATCATAATTTTCCGCTTTCTCAGCCAAAGGCATTGCCACCAAAAATTCACGTACAGTTCCTTCAATATCACCTCTGTCTTGACAAACTCGTCCAAGATAATAATGAGCTTTTGCCCGTAGGGTAATATCATCGGAAGTATCATAATAATCTACAGCGACACGAATTAACGAATCATCCGTATGAGTAATATAGTTCTTATCTTTGGCTTGTGTTAACAATAGGGCATACTTAGCTCTAGACTGTATAGTAGACAACTCTGCAAGATTCACACCTTCCAATATACTCAATGCACTATCTGCACATCCAACTTCTATCAAAGAATCTGCATGCAATAAAGAAGGAATTACCCTATCTGTGGGAGAAAGGCAAGATGTTAAAAACAGGAAGATGATTCCATAGACATAGTTTACATTCATCACTTTTAATAGATTTCGAATAAGTTTTGTTTGAGAGCAGAAGCAAAAGTAAAAGAATTATAATATATTTGCAACTTAAACCTAAAAATGTTTAACCAAGAATGGCAGAATCTACGATTATTACCGGTCAGTTTGTTCGAATCAGCCAAACGCCCGCCAGTATCGGCGAACGATTGCTGGCTTTGGCCATCGATTATTCCCTGATTGTGATTTATCTATATTCTGTGACGACACTCATTGTTAAACTGCATTTATCCTCCGGAGTCGGTACGGTCTTTATTCTGTGCCTCGTCTATTTGCCTGTACTTCTTTACTCGTTCCTCTGCGAAATGTTCAACCACGGGCAGAGTTTTGGAAAACGTCTGATGAATATACGCGTCGTAAAATCAGACGGTTCTACTCCCAGCATCAGTGCTTATCTGCTGCGCTGGCTTCTCTTCATCATTGACGGTCCCGGCACGGGAGGTTTAGGACTTTTAGTCGTTCTGCTGACTAAAAACAGTCAGCGGCTGGGTGATTTAGCAGCCGGAACGATGGTGATCAAAGAAAAGAATTATCGCAAGATACACGTCAGCCTTGATGAATTTGACTATCTGACAAAGAATTATCACCCGACGTATCCACAATCTGCCGATTTATCATTGGAACAGGTGAACGTAATCACCCGAACGCTGGAGTCCGGTGAAAAGGATCGGGTAAGGCGCGTTACGTTACTCGCCAAAAAGGTGCAGGAAATCTTATCTGTTACTCCACGAGAGAATAATCAGGAGAAGTTTCTTCAAACAGTACTTCGGGATTATCAGTATTATGCGTTGGAGGAAATCTAAAATAAGAACTCACACCACACGTATATACACTACCGTCTTCCCATTTCCATATTTCTGAATAATTCCTTTTTCTATGAAAAGATTCAATTGATGCAAAGCCTGTAATCTACTCATTCCGGTAATAGCACAATAATCTGCCCGATTGATACAAGGATGTTTCTCCAAAAAGTCCTGCAATTTTTTCAAGCACTCATCTTCGGATATTTTTGCATTGGAACGTGTCGGGGAAGATATTCGTTCTAAATCCATTTTAGAGTTCAGTTCTCTCTTATATGTTTGTTTTACCTTCAGCTTAATATTTTTCAGGCGAATAGATGGAGAGCGTACTTCTTTTCTGTCAGTAATCTCTTTTTCCAAAGAAAGGGTCAAAGAAAAATGCCCTAAATCTCCAAATTCCACAATATATCCTCTAGACAGCAGTGTCTGTAACTCATCGGTGATAGCCTCTACCGCTCCAACTAATTGCGCATGGGGAATATGATGCATCATGGACACCCGCTCCACAAATTCTTTGGTTGTATATGTTCCGCTTGGCACTACCCGTGCGTGTAGCAACTTCTGTTCTTCAGCATCCTCTTGTTTGGGATTTTCATAAAGGTCGTAATAAATGCTCATAAGAATAATTTTATGTTTGGCTGTTAATAACTTAATGGTTTCTATTTAAGTAATTAGTTGTTTGTTGGCTATATTCTTTCGTATTACTTAAGTGAGACGAATAGATTACTTAAGTAAGACAATTATATCACTTAAGTAATTTGATTATCGTACTTAAGTGATACGCAATAAAACAACGAACAAAGATACTAAAAGTCCGAAAGCCCCGAAACTATTTTCCGCATGAGTTTTAATAAACGATAGAATAAGATTGCCATATTGCATAAACTGTATTCTCAACTGTTTTCACTAACTTTGCAAAAAAATAAATGACAGGTATCCCTACACATAAAGCTGTTCAACAATCTGATTTTGGAATATTTGCAAAGGAAGTATCTCCCTTTTCCCCGAATCGGACGATTAATTACGTACACCGAGACGATTATTACATTTTGGGCGTAGTGAAAAGCGGTACGTGTCATGTAAGCATCGATTTCAAAGAGTATGTTTTCTCGGCAGGTGACGTTGTCTGTACCCAGCCCAACCAAGTTCACCATATCATTGATACAGGAAACGCAGACGTTCTTCTTCTTTTTATAGACGGAGTGTTTATAGATACTCTAACCAAGCAAATCATTGCCGAATATGTATTATCGCCCGTACCGTTTAAGATAAACGACATACAATATACTGATTTGGGCCAATTATTCTCCATGATTCTGCGAAGAATGAACGGGGGGAATCCCGATTGCAAATCGAAAGCCGTCATACAGAATTTATCATGTGCCGTTGTCGGCATCATTACAGACAACATTCAGAAGTATATAGGACAAAACCACAAGAACAGAAGGCATATTGAAATCACATTAGCGCTCAAAGCACTGTTTTCAGAAGAAAAACAACTAAACAGAAGTGTATCTTATTATGCGGAAGCATTACACATCTCACCGGTATATCTGAATGAAGTGGTTAAAAATGTCACAGGCGAAAGTGTGAGTAAATATATTCAGAATGAATTAATATTGAGAGCCAAGCGAATGCTGGTATACACTTCCTTAAACGTAAGAGAGATTTCCATTGACTTGGGGATAGAGGATTATGCCTACTTCACCCGATTGTTCACCAAAGCGGTAGGCGTCAACCCGACTTCCTATCGAAAGAAATACCTTGAATAGTACAACTTTAACCTCACATCGTCTATTTCTCTATTAATCAGTTCATTGTAATTTTGCCATCAAAAAAGATGAGCAGAAACAGATTTATTTATCTCACAGATTTAATGTTAGTTCCCATATTCATTTTGTCGTTTTACACAGGCGTCGAATTACATATCGCAGGGCAGGGTGACAACCACGAAATATGGCATAACTGGGCCGTGTTCCATGTTAATGCCAGCCTGCTATTCATGATATTGGGAATAGTTCATGTCAAAAGCCATTGGGGATGGTATAAAGGCTTGAAAACAATCGGCTGCAAAGGCAAAAGAAAAGTCGTGTTATCCTTGTCTGTTGTTTTCTTATTGGTCATTATTACAGGACTATCACTGTTCGGTATTGAAGGAGCCAATTCTCCGATGGGATTACTGCATTACCAAATCGGTATTCTCACAGGAGTTCTGAGCGTTTGTCATATAGTAAAGAGAAAACAGTTTTTATTCAAGGGATTTGCAGCGAATGTACTTGGCAGGAAATACCGGAGAGCGAAAGCATAAGGATGGAAAAAGACATAGCCTGAAAGACGCGAATCTTTCAGGCTATGTTCCTTTCATTTATCTACAGTGGTGACTAGCGACAATTAGTCCACCTGCCCCAGAGAGTTTCCATATTCCATTTCTCCCTGAACCACAAAAAGGATGTCTTCGGGATCATATTCTCCCATTTCGTCCTTCTTGGCTTCTTTCACGATGTAAGCTACGACCTCTTCCAAGTCGATGTTTACGTAGCCGTCGTTATCGGGCTGAGCGTCGAGAATGCCGCTTTCTGAATAGTACTCGTCTATCAGATCGAGAAAATAGTACAGTTCATCGTCCTCGAACTTCTCTTTCAGTTCCTGAGGCAGATAGTTCTTGATAAACTCGACGGTCTTTTCGTCATCGGCATCTTCTAATAAAAAATCATCTTCCAGTCCCATGGTTGTAAGTATTAAGTAATAAGTATTAAGTATGATACAAAGTTTAGAGAAGGTTCTTCACTTTTTCCACGAATACCGGTTTGGCGACTGCGCCTACCTGCTTGTCTACAATCTCACCATTCTTGAAGAACAAAACAGTAGGAATGTTGCGGATACCATATTCGGCAGCCACATCGCTGTTATCATCCACATCGCATTTACCGATGATGACTTGTCCTTCAAACTCCGCAGCCAATTCTTCAATAATAGGAGCCACCATTTTACAAGGGCCACACCAGGGAGCCCAAAAATCCACCACAACAGGCTTTCCTTCTGCAAGGATTTCCTTATAGTTGCTGTCTGTAATTTCTAAAGCCATTTCTTTTTAAGTATTAAGTATTAATTATTATGTATTAATTCGTTTGTAGATTTGCGCTACAAAGATAATCAATTTATACGGAATCCAAGTTCGGGGCGCTCCTTTAAATATGTTATTAAATCTCTGCCTACCGAAAGTTTGACCGGACGGGAAATCAGATCGACCGACATACGGCTGTCCGTATCATCCGTCACCTTGAAGTAGAGTTCCGTATTGCCGGGATGTTCTTTGGTCAAAGTGGCCAGTTCGGTAACCAATCCCGAATTTAACACCGACAGAGGAATAATAATGGTGATCTTCTGCACCAGTTCTTCTTTCACGTCGGGTAGAAGTTCCATCGAAGTGATCTTGACTTCCAGCTCGTCCTGCCGCCATTGCTTGGCCTGACAACGGGCTTTGATATACAGGAACGTCCCTTCATTCAGATATCCCTGATAAGTCACCCAGTCATTTCCCCAAAAAGGTATTTCCGTAGAGCCCGAATAGTCTTCGATCTTGGCAATGCCATACGGATTGCCATTCTTGCTGACTCCACGACGGACACTGGTCACAATGCCACCCATTGTAATCTCCCGGCCTGCCAGAGCCGCCTTATCTTCCAAATCTGCCATACGGGTATTGCAGACGTGATCCAGCACAATCGCGAACTCATCCAGCGGATGGGCGGAAAGGTAGATACCTACCAGGTCGCGTTCCTTGTTCAGACGTTCGAGGTCGCCCCAGCGCTCTACTCCCTGAGGAATTTCGGGGGTGGCAATATCGACGACATTCGCTCCGCCGAACAATGAATTGACGGCAGCTCTCTTGTCTTCCTGATAGCGGTTGCCGTATCGCATTAATGTTTCGAGGAATACTTCGCCCTTAGAATTGACGGCAAAGTACTGCTCCCGCTTCAATTCGGGGAAACTGTCGAAACCTCCCGCCAACGCCAGACATTCCATATTCTTTTTATTGCAGGCATTCAGATTGACACGTTGTACGAAGTCAAAGATACCTTTGAATGGTCCGTTGGTATTACGTTCTTCTACAATGCTTTGCACGGCGGCTTCGCCTACGCCTTTCACCGCTCCCAGTCCGAAACGGATATTACCGTCGTGGTTGACCGTAAACTTCAGGTTACTCTCATTCACATCCGGACCGAGCGTCTCGATACCCATTGCCTTGCATTCGTCCATCAGCTTCGTGATATCCGTAATGTTGGACAAACTTCGGCTCATGACAGCCGCCATGTATTCCGACGGGTAGTTCGCTTTCAGATAGGCTGTCTGATAAGCTACCCATGAGTAGCAAGTAGCGTGCGATTTGTTGAACGCATAAGAGGCAAACTTTTCCCAGTCGGTCCAAATCTTTTCAAGTACTTTCGGGTCATGCCCGTTCTTGCGTCCGCCTTCGATAAACTTAGGCTTCATGTGATCCAGCTTATCACGCAGCTTCTTACCCATCGCCTTACGAAGGGCATCGGACTCACCACGGGTAAAGTCCGCCAGCAGACGTGACAAAAGCATCACCTGTTCCTGATAGACCGTAATGCCATACGTATCTTTCAGATATTTCTCCATCACCGGAATGTCATATTCAATCGGCTTACGGCCATGCTTACGGTCGATGAAGTCCGGAATATAATCCATCGGACCCGGACGATAGAGGGCATTCATGGCGATCAAATCTTCGAAAGTAGAAGGCTGCAATTCGCGCAGGTACTTCTGCATTCCGGCAGATTCAAACTGGAATGTTCCGATGGTACGTCCGTCACTATATAATTTGTAAGTTGCCGGGTCGGTGATATCGATCTGGTCTACATCTACTTCCAGATTACGACTCAGACGGATATTCTCAACCGCTTCCTTAATAATAGACAATGTTTTCAATCCGAGGAAGTCCATCTTGATCAGTCCGGTATCCTCGATCACCGAACCTTCATACTGGGTAACGAGCATCTTTTCGCCCGTTTCCTTATCGTCGGCCGTACTTACAGGCACCCAGTCGGTGATGTCGTCACGACAGATAATCGTACCGCAGGCATGGACACCGGTACCACGAACGTTACCTTCAAGCATTTTGGCATACTTAAGAGTGTCTCGCACCAACGGGTCGGACGATGCCTCAGCCGCTTGCAGTTCGGGGACGTATTCGATGGCATTCCGCAGGTTCAGCTTCTTGTCGGGAATTTTATCCGGCACCAGCTTTGCCAGACGGTCGGACTCCGAGAGAGGAAGTTTCTGTACACGGGCAACGTCTTTGATAGCCAGTTTGGTAGCCATCGTACCATACGTGATGATATGCGCTACTTTTTCCTGACCATATTTATTGGTTACCCAGCGAAGCACTTCACCACGACCGTCGTCATCGAAGTCCACATCGATATCGGGCAAGGAGATACGGTCCGGATTCAAGAAACGCTCGAACAGCAAGTCGTACTGGATAGGGTCGATCTTGGTGATACCCAGACAGTAAGCCACCGCCGAACCGGCAGCCGAACCACGTCCGGGACCTACCGATACGCCCAGTTCCACACGTGCGGCATTGATAAAGTCCTGTACAATCAAGAAGTATCCGGGGAAACCCATTGTTTTCATGATGTACAACTCGAAGTTGAGCCGTTCTTTCACTTCTTCCGACAAAGGGTCGCCATATATTTTTTTCGCTCCGTCAAATGCCAACTTTGCCAGATAGTCGCCTTCAAGTTTGATACGATACAGTTTATCATATCCCCCCAAACGTTTGATCTTGGCCTGCCCTTCCTCTTCGCTCAGCACCACATTGCCATGTTCGTCCTGCGTAAACTCGTCGAACAGGTCTTTCTCCGTATATTTGGCACGATATCCTTCTTCCGTTCCGAAGTCTTCGGGAATAGCGAAAGTAGGCATGATAGGTGCATGATCGATCGAGTAATATTCGACTTTATCAAGAATTTCCAGCGTATTGCTCAGTGCCTCGGGAACATCTGCAAAGAGTTCATTCATCTCTTCACGGGTTTTCATCCATTCCTGTTTGGTATATAGCATACGGCTGGGGTCATCCAAGTCTTTACCCGTACTCAGGCAGATCAGACGGTCATGCGCCTCGGCATTCTCTTCATCCACAAAGTGGACGTCGTTGGTACAGATCAGCTTGACATTAAACTTCCGGGCATACTCCTGCAAGTATTTGTTCACATTTACCTGTAGCGGATAACATTCGTGATTGGCACGGGGTACAGTCGCCTTATGACGCTGCATCTCCAGATAGTAGTCATCACCAAACAGGTTCTTATACCATTGGATCGCTTCTTCGGCTTCGGCAAACTGCCCTGCGGTAATACGCTTCGGCACCTCGCCACCCAGACACGCCGAGCAGACAATCAGACCTTCGTGATACTTCTCCAGCTCACTGCGGTCGGTACGCGGACGCATATAGTACCCGCGCGTCCACGCGTGCGATACTAATTTAATAAGGTTATGATAACCTTTCTCATTCTTGGCAAGTACAATCAGGTGGTAACCGCTTTGGTCCGGCTTCCCTTCTTTCAAGTCCATCGTACGGCGGGCAACGTACATCTCGCAACCGATAATCGGTTTAAAGAGCTTGTTCTCCGCCTCCACGATCTTCGCCTTGCAGACAGCTATCTCCGCCTCCTTATCCTCACACTCCACTGTGCCGGCTTCAATCCCTGCAATCCGCTTTTTCAGATCCTTGATTTCCCCTTTCGGACCGCTATTCTTCTTATTGACATAGTTCGTAAATTCCTTGATGCCGAACATATTTCCATGATCGGTCACGGCAATACCCTTCATCCCATTTTTCATGGCTTTATCTACCAGACGGGCGACGCTTGCCTGACCATCCAGAAGAGAATATTGCGTATGAACGTGTAAATGAACGAAATCCTGCATAATGATAAGTAGTTAATTTGAAGGCATAAAATTACTACCTCCCGCGTTATAAACAAAAATAATCCTCAAAAAGTTATCAACACTCGCATTTCTCTGCTCATTTACTTGCTGTTTTTTTAAAATAAGTATATTTTTGCACACAATATCATTAAACAGCATTCATGGGCCGACTAAAGAAATTAAAAAAGATACGTATTCACCGCGAAGGAACACATATATTATGGGCTAGCTTTCTGCTACTGCTACTGATTAATGCGGCCCTTTATTGGGGAATAGATTGCAAAATTCCTTTTTATGTGGTTGCAGTAGCCAGTATTGCAGTATATCTGCTGATGGTTAACTTCTTCCGCTGTCCGATTCGACTTTTCGGGAAGGATACAGAAAAGATAGTCGTCGCTCCTGCTGACGGCAAAATCGTAGTCATTGAAGAAGTGGACGAAAACGAATACTTCCATGACCGCCGGTTGATGATCTCTATCTTCATGAGCATCGTTAACGTACATGCCAACTGGTATCCGGTGGACGGCACCATTAAAAAGGTAGCCCACCACAACGGTAACTTCATGAAAGCATGGCTGCCTAAAGCCAGTACGGAGAACGAACGTTCTACCGTAGTCATAGAAACTCCGGAAGGAGTGGAAGTGCTGACCCGACAAATCGCCGGAGCCGTGGCACGCCGCATTGTCACCTACGCAGAAGTAGGAGAAGAATGCTATATCGACGAACACATGGGCTTTATCAAATTCGGTTCCCGTGTGGATGTATATCTGCCCCTCGGCACGGAAGTCTGTGTCAGCATGGGACAATTAACGACCGGTAACCAGACGGTTATCGCCAAACTTAAATAATTCGGTCACAATGACAAATGTTATAAAGAACAATATTCCGAATACAGTAACCTGCCTGAACCTTTTCTCCGGTTGTATCGCCTGTGTCATGGCTTTCGAAGCCCGCTATGACCTGGCACTGCTTTTTATTGTTCTGAGTGCTGTCTTCGATTTTTTCGATGGCATGCTGGCTCGCGTTCTCAATGCACACTCAATCATCGGAAAAGACTTGGATTCACTTGCGGATGATGTCAGCTTCGGCGTGGCTCCCTCGCTGATTGTATTCTCCTTATTAAAAGAGATGTACTATCCGGCAAATATGGAATTTCTTGCTCCTTACCTGCCATACGCAGCCTTTTTGATTTCCGTATTCTCAGCGTTACGACTGGCTAAATTCAATAATGATACCCGGCAGACCAGTTCTTTCGTAGGTCTTCCTGTTCCGGCAAACGCCTTATTCTGGGGATCTTTCGTAGTAGGGGCGCATGACTTCCTCGTCTCCGAGAACTGCCATCCTGTCTACCTTATTTTATTGGTTTGTCTGTTTTCGTGGTTGTTGGTGTCAGAGATACCGATGTTCTCGCTGAAATTCAAGAATCTTTCATGGAGTACAAATAAAATCAGTTTCATTTTCCTGATTGTATGTATCCCATTCCTCGTTTTCTTGGGTATCAGCAGCTTTGCAGCGATCATCGTCTGGTATATTTTACTTTCACTTTTTACAAGAAAAAGTAAATAAACAATCTCTTGGCACGTTTGTTGTACTATGAGTTTTATCGAAGTTACAACATAAAATCATAGCCCAATGCATATACTTTTATTCTTACTTCTTTTTCTGGCTGCCATTGTCATATTTGGCCTTTCGATTGTCGGATTTATATTAAGAGCCATTTTCGGGCTTGGCCGTGGTTCGTCTTCCCGGACGAAGCAGGCAAGGAGTGGACAAACCGGCCAGCAACAACGTCGTCCCAGCTATAACCAGAACACGGACAGCCGTGGCGATAACGAAGAGGAAATCTTTGCTGAAAACAGCCCAAGAACCAAACATAAGAAAATATTCACTCAGGATGATGGTGAATATGTGGATTTCGAGGAAGTAAAATAATATAATATAGAAAGTGGTTAGTAACGTGTAGCCAGCAGTTTACTAATCACTGTTTCATCTTCTCTTAGAAGCGAAAAAGTCCTTCATCAATGTGGCACATTCATCAGCAAGGATTCCTTTTACAACGACCGTTTTAGGATGCAGCGCCTGAGTCGCATATCGCTGATACCCGCGCTTATCATCTTCCGCACCAAAAACCAGTTTGCCGGTCTGCGCCCAAGCAATGGCACCGGCACACATCACACAGGGTTCTACTGTAACATACAACGTACATTCGTTCAGGTACTTTCCGCCAAGTACGTTGGCGGCAGCTGTGATAGCCTGCATTTCGGCATGGGCCGTCACATCATTCAATGTCTCTGTCAGGTTATGGGCACGGGCTATGATCCGTTCTTTGCAGACAACCACTGCCCCTACAGGGACTTCACCCCGCTCTGCAGCCTTGCCGGCTTCTATCAATGCCTGTTTCATGAAGTAAGTATCGTCCAGTGTCATCATCAGCGTCTCATGTCATGTTCTCCGAAGAGGGTGGGATAATCTTCTTCCATATTTTTATGGATAAACATGAGAATGGTTTCGCGAAGCCAGCGTGACTTATTCGTTATCTTGTATTTTTCCAGATAACGATCGACAATCAGCTGCTCGTCTTCGCTTAACAAAATGCTCATCCGCCGTTCCCGTTTGGTATACTCAGCGTGCATTTTCAGGCACTTTTTGCTCCTTTTTCTCATATCTTCTGCAAAATTACTTTTACTTCTGTAAAAACAAAGAATAAAAGCTGTAAATTTGCAAAAAAAGATGGCTGAACACAATGAATTAGGGAAAGCAGGAGAAAATGCCGCAGTAGCCTATCTCGAAGAACATGGTTATCTTATCCGCCACCGGAACTGGAGAAAAGGTCACTTCGAACTGGACATCGTAGCCGCCAAAGAGAACGAATTGGTGATAGTAGAAGTGAAAACACGCAGTAATACTTTGTTTGCCCAACCGGAAGAAGCCGTCGATTTACCAAAGATTAAACGGACAGTACGTGCTGCCGACACATATATGAAACTATTTCAGATTGACATTCCGGTACGTTTCGATATCATCACTGTCATTGGCGAGAACGGAAATTTCAGAATAGACCATATAAAGGAAGCCTTTTATCCTCCTTTATTTTAATAGGAAACAAGTATTTTAACAAGAAGCAAAAACATAGAATCGAAAGACTTATGAATGTAGAAACGATCAGGGAATACTGCTTAAGCAAAAAAGGGGTTACCGAATCATTCCCATTTGATGATGTATCACTGGTTATGAAGGTGATGGACAAAATGTTTGCCCTCATCGACTTGGAAGGAGCAAACTTCATCGCACTGAAATGTGATCCAGAGCGTGCCATCGAACTGCGCGAACATTATGCAGGCATTGAAGGAGCCTACCATTTCAACAAGAAATATTGGAATGGCGTTTACTTCGATAGAGACGTAGACGATAAATTAATAAAGGAACTCGTCGATCATTCTTACGAGGAAGTTATCAAGAAATTCACAAAGAAACTGCGTGCTGAATATGATGCCCTCCCCTGATATGTCATTTCCTGTCCCATTGATTCACATCAGTGAGACAAACTCTACAAACAGTTATCTGCAGACTCTTTGTGCCAAGCAACAGGGAGTTGCAGCATTTACGACTGTAGTTGCCGACTTCCAGACATCCGGACGTGGGCAACGTGGCAATTCGTGGGAATCTGCCCCCCAAAAGAATCTTCTTTTCAGTTTTGTTCTTTTCCCGGATTTTTTGGAAGCACGCCGGCAGTTCTTGATCTCTCAGATTGTGTCTTTGGCCATTAAAGAGGAACTGGATAGCTATGCTGACGATTTTTCCATCAAATGGCCGAATGATATCTACTGGAAAGACAAAAAAATATGTGGAATGCTGATTGAAAATGATTTAATGGGACGCAATATCAGTCAGAGTATTTCCGGAATCGGGATCAATGTAAATCAGGAAGCATTCCATAGTACTGCTCCAAATCCGGTATCGCTCCGGCAAATCACAGGAAAACAGTATGACATTTTCGAAATTCTCAAGAATATCATGCTCCGCATTCAATCCGATTATGAATTGCTCCGGAACGGTGACACTGAACTCATAGCCCACCGATATGAAAAAGCTCTTTTCAGAAAAGAAGGGATGCATCGGTATAAAGATGCTGATGGAGAGTTCTTTGCGAGAATTATTTGCGTAGAGCCCGAAGGGAAGCTGATTCTGGAAGATGATGCGCAGAAAAAAAGAGGATATATGTTTAAAGAGGTAGAATATTTATTGATATAACACATACATTCTAAACAATAAAACATTACCTTTGAGTTTGCTATATAAAAAACACCTTTAATTTTATGAAGAAAATACAGTATGTCAAGTTACTTGGTCTTCTGACCATTTTATTATTCCTCAACATATCTTGTAAAGATGATGATACTTTACTACGAGGTAGTGGAATTACAGAACAAAGCTGGTCTACTAACCAAACATATTTTGCCTCAGCAGAGCAAATACTCACTTTTACTTTCACAGCACAGTCCAGCTGGACTGCTCAAAACAGTTCCACTGCATTATTATCATTGGACAATACAGCAGGAAATTCAGGGAAAAATACCATAAAAGTTACAGTACACAAGTCTTCCCAGGAACAGGGCACCATTACGATTAAAGTAAATGGATATTCATCTGCCAGCAATATCAAAATCCAGTTGAGCGATGATGATGTGCAAGGTTACGAGATTAACTATAGTGTGGATCAATATTTGAGAGAGAAATACTTGTGGAATGATGATTATAAGTTATTAACGCCCAATTTCAGACAAGCTTATGATGAGTTTTTGAGAAACACATTATTAAGCATGACAACTAATACATTAGACAAAAAACGAAATAGTAATGGCACTTATTCATTGTTTTCATTTATCCAGAAGCTAGATCCGGATTTACAAACTTCCCGCAGTGCAAAAGAGAAAAAAACACTAGAGTATAATTATGGATTCGTAAACTTTATAGCCGTTGGAAACCGTAATACTTCAAATTATGGTCTTGTTATACAAGGAGTACATAAAGGATCATCTGCCGATAAAGAAGGACTAAAACGAGGAATGGAAATAACCGAAATAGACAATCAGAGAATAACAACGGCTAACGTGCAAGCTTGTTACTCTAAATTAATAAAACCATCCTCTCCAACCTCTATAAAAGTAAAAGACAAAGATGGAAAAGTATATACAATAAATTCCGGACCTATTTATGCGAACCCGATAATTCACCACCAAGTAAACGAAAACATCGGCTATCTGGTGTATTCAGCTTTTGAGTCCGGCTTCGACCAAGAACTATTCGATGTATTCAAAGAGTTTAAAAGTCAGAATATTACAGAGCTAATTTTAGATCTTCGCTACAATGGCGGAGGAGATGTAACATCGGCTAATCTTATATCCAGCTGCATTGCCGGAGATTTATGCATAGATAAAACATTCGCTTCATACCGATATAACGATGGACGCATGAAGGTCCTTGGCAACCAACGGCCTATTCAGAAATTCGCATATTCTCAATATGATAATTTGAGTACTTCCCTCTCTGCCGGAGGTTTAAATCTACAAAAAGTCTACTGTCTTGTTACTGACGACTCTGCATCTGCAAGTGAATTAGTAATCAATGCACTGAGAGGTATTGATATCGAAGTTATCCTTATCGGCACCACCACACATGGGAAAAACGTAGGAATGGAAGGAGTAGAACTTACTGCAGGAACAGACAAATATTTGTTTTTCCCTATCACTTTCCAAGCATACAATGCCAAAGGTTTCGGAGACTTCGAAAACGGTTTTATACCCGATTACGAGATAAATGAGAACAAGCCTAACGGAGAATATTTTGAAGGATATGGAGACTTTGGTACAGAAAGCGATCCTTTATATGCCAAAGCAATCAGTCTGATTTCAGGAAGTGAAGTTACTACTCCTACAAGGGCAGTTAACCAAGCTAAAGAACAAATGCTAGTGATAGCTACACCAAGATTGAACCGTATAGGAATGATAAAATAAGATTATTATATCCCGTTATTAAATGAAAAGAGGTGAACCGCTCAGCGATTCACCTCTTTCTCTATCCTCAAAATCTTATCTAACGTCTTCTGAGCCTCCGTCGATGGGAACCGTAGCACCACTTTCTGTAAAGAGCTTCGTGCTTTCTCATATCCGGTAGCAAACAATTTCGACAACCCATCCCGATAACGTGCATATTGCATTTTTGTCGGTGAAGAAAGCTTCTTATAGTCACTTTCCAGTTTTTTCTTCTCCTGCTCCGCCATCAGATAATAATAATTACCGAGAAAGATATTGGCAGCCAGATTATCCGCATCCAACTTCAATATATTCTCGTACATACGCAACGCATCCTTCTCCTGTCCACGACATACCTGCATTTCGGCAACAGCTTCCAGATAATCTACATTTTCAGGGTCCTTCTGCGACAGTTCTTTATAAAACAAAAAGGCTTTATCATAATTCCGATTCTTCTTATAGGCAAGAGCCAACTCATTAGAAAGTTTCGAGCTGATCTCACTACTCTTGTCTATACTCGTCCAGTAGAACATTTCCGAGCGGTCTATATTCAGACTGATAGCCTGACGGAAATAGCTAACCGCCTGTCCATGCTGTCCGGCCTCAATAGCAACCGAGACTTTATGCAACATTTCATCGGCCGTCTGTGCATTCAGCATCAGCGGCAACGAAAACAAAGAAAAAAGAAGGAGAGTTAAGGTTTTCATAATCAGTTACATTGTTTCTAGTTCGTGACACGCAAAGATACAATAAAATAATAAAATATGTACCTTTGTTCGCAAAAAGAACAATCTATTTGATAAAAGTGTTTCTACAAGATGATAAATAAAAAGACGACCTCCGAAAACAGACGAATATTACAGATTGCCGTACCATCGATTATTTCGAATATTACCGTGCCATTGCTGGGACTTATCGATGTCACCATCGTAGGGCATCTCGGCTCTCCGGCATATATCGGGGCGATTGCCGTAGGAGGAATGTTGTTCAATATCATCTACTGGATCTTCGGATTTCTACGTATGGGAACAAGCGGCATGACCTCACAAGCCTACGGGCAGCATGACTTAAACGAAATCAACCGGTTACTGATACGTTCTGTCGGCGTCGGACTCTTTATTGCCCTATGCCTGCTGATCCTTCAATATCCTATCCTTAATGCGGCGTTCACACTCATACAGACCACAGAAGAAGTAAAGCAACTGGCAACTACCTATTTCTATATCTGTATTTGGGGAGCTCCGGCAATGCTGGGCCTTTATGGATTTGCAGGCTGGTTTATCGGAATGCAGAACTCACGCTTCCCGATGTATATTGCCATCACGCAGAATATTGTCAATATTATCGCCAGTTTGTCTTTCGTCTATCTCTTGGATATGAAAGTGGCAGGAGTCGCCGCCGGAACCCTTATCGCACAGTATGCAGGTTTCTTTATGGCTATACTATTGTATATGCGTTATTACAGCACGCTCCGAAAACGTATTGTATGGAAAGACATCATACAGAAGCAGGCAATGTACCGTTTCTTCCGGGTAAACCGTGACATCTTTTTCCGTACCCTCTGCCTGGTAATCGTAACGATGTTCTTCACCTCTGCTGGAGCTGCACAGGGAGAAGTCGTTTTGGCAGTAAATACACTGCTGATGCAATTGTTCACACTCTTCTCTTATATCATGGATGGATTCGCCTATGCAGGGGAAGCGTTAGCCGGACGCTATATCGGTGCAAGGAATCAAACGGCCCTCCGCAACACGGTCAATCACCTTTTCTATTGGGGCATCGGACTTTCGGCAGCATTCACTCTTTTATATGCAATCGGCGGAAAAGGATTTCTCGGGTTACTGACGAATGATGTTTCGGTAATAAGCGCCTCAGACACTTACTTTTATTGGGCTCTTGCCATCCCATTGACAGGTTTCTCCGCTTTCTTATGGGATGGTGTGTTTATCGGCGCCACCGCCACCCGCCAGATGCTTTATTCGATGTTGGTTGCTTCCGTCAGCTTTTTTATTATCTACTATGCCTTCCACAATCTCTTGGGAAATCACGCTTTATGGCTGGCTTTCATCACTTACCTTTCATTGAGGGGAATCGTGCAGACCTTCATCGGAAGAGAAATAGTGAAGAAAGCGATATAAAAGTTATCGCGCAACTATGAGGTCTATCCAACAAATTATCTCTATATTTGCGGTAAACTAAATGTAAAAAGATATGGCAAAGTATAAAAGAGTTCTGCTGAAGCTCAGCGGAGAAAGTCTGATGGGGGAAAAACAATACGGCATCGACGAAAAAAGACTGGCGGAATATGCCGCACAAATCAAAGAAATCCATGAACAGGGAGTACAAATCGGCATCGTTATCGGCGGTGGAAATATCTTCCGTGGACTAAGCGGAGCCAACAAGGGTTTTGACCGTGTGAAAGGTGATCAGATGGGTATGCTGGCAACTGTCATCAACAGCCTTGCGTTAAGTTCCGCATTAGTAGCAGCCGGAGTGAAGGCCCGTGTACTTACAGCAGTTCGCATGGAGCCGATCGGTGAATTCTACAGCAAATGGAAAGCGATTGAATGCATGGAAAACGGTGAAATCGTTATCATGTCCGGCGGTACGGGAAATCCTTTCTTTACCACAGACACCGGCTCTTCACTGCGCGGCATCGAAATCGAAGCAGACGTAATGCTGAAAGGTACCCGCGTAGACGGCATCTACACAGCCGACCCGGAGAAAGACCCTACAGCTACAAAATTCAGTGACATCACATACGATGAAGTACTGAAACGTGGTCTGAAAGTGATGGACCTCACAGCTACCTGTATGTGCAAGGAAAACAACCTGCCGATTGTTGTTTTTGACATGGACACGGTAGGAAACCTCAAAAAAGTAATCAGCGGAGAAGAAATAGGAACAGTAGTACACAACTGATCCTGACTCCCTGCCAATATACCCGGGACTGACTAAAAAGGATATAATCAGCTTTCAGACTTTTTAGTCAGCCCCGATAACTTTCTCTCTCCACATTCCTTTTGTTGACTTGCATATACATCATTAAGAAATAAAAGCTATGAAAACCAAAAACGCTTGTTTCTGGATATTCTTATTACTATCCGGAAGTGCTTACGCACAAATGTCTCAAAAAGGCACAGTACAGATTTTTAATTCAAATAAGTCCCCACTACCGGGAGTACAACTGACAGCTACCGATGCCCCTGCCACCGATACGGATGCCAGCGGGAATTTCCAGTTCAACTTCAGCAAACAGAAACCGGGAATGGCTATCGCTTCTCCGAATGTATATAAGAAAGGATATGAACTGGTGAATAAAGACATGATCAACGGGTGGATTCTATCCGAAAAACGTCCGCTGAGCATTGTGATGGCTCCTGAAGGAACTATAGAAGAAAGCAAAAACAAGTATTATTCCATCTCCGTTGCCCACTTTTCGAAGAAACAAGAAAAAGCCATTGAAGAAATCAACCAGCTATATATAGCACAGAAAATCAGTCTGCAAGAGCGTAGCGACCGCTTGAAAGCGATGGCGGAAGAATCCAGATCATTCATGAATCAGATCGACCAGTATGCTGAGAAGTTTGCGAGAATAAATCCGGATGACATCAACACCATCGAGAAGCAAGTATTGGAACTGGTCAATGCCGGAAAACTGTCTGAAGCCATCGAGCTATACAATAAATCCGGAATTATCACTCAAGCCAGAGAGAAGCTGTCACAGAAAACAAAAGCAGAGGAAGACATCGACAAACTGGCCGAAACAATGTACCGATATGCCGACCTCTGCGCCCTGACCGGAGGAATGGAAAACGAGAAGAAAGCAAATGATGCCTACAAGTTCGTAGCCGAAGCACTTCCCGACAGGTTTACATACGTATTTAAATACGCATTGCAGAAAATAGGACTGGAAGACAGTGATACCATGGAATGGCTGGACAAATGCCAGAAACTTTCATTTGACGAAAAATCTCTCGTACAAGTACTGAACATAAAAAGTACCCTTGCACGTCATCATCAGAAAGACTATATCAAAGCCTTGGAGTATGACATCAACGCACTGGAAATCCTGTCCAACAAAAATATTTCCATGCCTTCGGGCGATTACTATGCTATCTACCATCAGACGTTCTATTCAATGGGAAAGACATACGAAGCCATGAACGAATTCAAAGAAGCAAAGGAAATCTATGAAGACCAGATCAAAGAAATCAGTGAAGAGATAGCAGACAGCGACAATCAGCTGTTCATAAATATTCAAAGTTCTCAGCTTGCCAACATATACAGTTCGCTGACAGACATTTACAAGAAGGAAGGCAATGTCTCTAAAGTCAACGAACTGTCAGAGAAATTATTCGAGCTAAATAAAAAGAATGCAGGAGATAGTGAAGAAGCCATACTCGAAGCTGAAATAGGAAGGCAGGAATCCCTGTTCCATCAGGCAGTAGAGAAGGCGGATTACAAACTGGCAGCCGGCAGTATAAAAGAGATTCTGGCAAAAGCCGAGAAACTGTATAAGATGCGTCCCTTGTCCCGTGCCTACTGGTATGCTTTATGGAACTTCGCCTACATCAGCGTAAGCACAGAAACAGAACCGGAAAACTTCCTCACGACCATAAAAGCATTTGAAGACAAGGTAGCCAACGAATTCAAAATCAACAGCGAAGAACAAAAGACCTCATTATTGTACAATATTGAGAAACAATACATTCTATATTACTCCAAAAACGGAAATAAACCCGAAGAAAGGAAGCATGTGGAACAAGCTTACCAATATGCCGAAAAACTGAATCAGTTGAATCCGGCAAGATTTGTTCTTGAGATTATCAGTGCGCAGGCATCGTATATCGATATGCTCCTGGAACTTTCCGAACATGACAAAGCTCTGAAAGCCGCCATCGACCTGGAAGCATTATACACCATGCAAGGAGTATGGGGATTTCAGGACTTGAGAACAGAGAACAGCATAGGTACCGCAATGGTCTGCGGAGGACTGTATGAATTAGGAGTGGAACATCTGGAAAAAGTAAAGAAAGACAGGGAAAAGCACCTGAAACAAAAGCCGAACGACGTGGATATGATGGGCAGTATCACCACTACCTACAATAACCTGTCGTTGGGATACGGCAAACTTAAAAAATATGCCAAAGCACTGGAAGTGCAAAAGAAAGCGTACGAAATCATCAAGACACTGTATCCGCATAATAAAGCCCAACTTGGCACGAACTATCTATTGATGACTCTCAATACAAGTATCGCCTACTATCAAAACAGCAATAATGCGGAGGCTCTGAAATTTCTGCAAGAGGCGGAAAACATCGCAAACGAACTGAAAGAACTCAATCAGCTTTTCAGCTCCTACCCTCTTGTTGTCCGGTTTGCCAAAGGAGACCTCCTGGCCAAATTATCTCAGCCCGGCTCCGAGGAATTATTAAAAACTGGTCTGGAGTATAAGAGCGGCACGCTGCCTAACGATGCCGTTCTGCTCTACCTTATCAATGACTACCGGACCAACAATAATAGCATTTACAGAAAGTAAAGGCATTACTTTCTCAGAATAATCTTCCATGGGACTTTATCGGATACCGGTCCGGTGAAGTCCCATAATTGATATCCATCCTTGTATACCGTCACCCGTTGCTCCTCTTTTTGTTTCTCAGCAGGTATGGGCAGCTGAAAGTTTCCCATTCCGTCAGATATCGTTTTCATGTCCAGCACTTGAACAGTAGCATCCGCCAGCGGACGGTTATCCTCATCTTTCACAGTACCGAAAATCATCGCCAATGAAGAATCCCTACTGATGCCAAGAGTCACATTCTTTTCCAGGCTCAGTACCGTATCTACCGTCACATATCCTTTCGATTCTATCTTCAGACGGGCATTCTCACCCATATATTTAGTGTGAATTTCTTTGAAAACAACCTCGTCAGAAAGTCTGTCCACATGACGGGTTTCGCTCTTATCGGCATACTCCAATGTTATATCAGCGCCATAAAAAGGCAAAGAAGACTTGGAAGTATCCGTAAGACGCACTGTGGAAGTGACCGGCGAATAATAATAGAAAGCAAAGAAAGCCAGTGCCACCACCAGTACAGGCACAAGGACATACAATAATACGAACCTCAATGTCCGTTTCACATCTACCGGATCGGGCTTGATAAAGCCTTCATTCTCCAGAATCTGCAATTGTTTGTCGAACTTGAGACGCAAATCATCATAATTGGTATACAAGTCGCAGAAGTGTCCGAGATTCTTCTCGCAATAAGATTTAAAATCTTTGAGAGACTCATCAACGATTCCCTCCTCCTTGAAATAGACAAATATTTTAGGTTTTGCAGCCTTAGTCTTCAGATATATTTCATGGGCCACTTCCAGTTCTTCTTTGGTATAGCGCCCCATCCGTGTGTGGAACAGAAAAATCACAATATCACATTCGCGGATATAGTCATTATAGCGATCCTGCAGACGACCTTCATTCAGCGAACTGCTGAAGTCCATCCACGTACGCTGGTCGAAGTCGATATTCCGGTCACGATAAAGTTTATTCTTATCCGAAAAGTACAAGTCAAACATCTGTTTGTCTTCATTCAACTCCGCCGATGATGCAATAAAAATCTTGATCTTCTTCATCTGTTTCTATATTTTTTCCTTTATACTGATCCATTTCTTGCGGTCTTCGATTCGTTCGAAAACCAACTGTGCCTTTTTCTTCAGTTCTCCTTTCAGTTTGACTTCTTTCAATGACTGCTGAAGGCTATTCTCCACCAGCTCAATCTCTTGCATACTTTGCGTATCCTTTACTATCAAGCTATACTGATCCAGAACTTCACTTGGGTCATTCCGCTGAAAGAACCACTCTACCGACATTAATTTCAGCTTGATATCCGCCGCCATCTCATAAATCAAGTGAGCAACAGAGTCACACGCCACTTTATCATCGGCTTGCTTCAGCAACTGGAAATTATTCACTAAGGATGGAAGAAGCAGTTTCAGATCTTCTTTTGCTTCCTGTCTGACTGCAATCTTCAATGTCATGGCAGAATCAAGTTTCATCTCTTCATAAAGACGAATAGCTCCATGCACATCACCATGATCGAGCAGTTCCATTGCCTGCTTTTCCATAGCATCAAGCTCGTCACGATTGATGCAGGCAAATTTAAGCGCATATATTTCCAGACGTTTCTGCCATTCCATCATACTTTTAGACATGGAATCAACTTTCTGATCATATTCCACTGCGGACAATGCGTTCTGTTTCTTCAGTTCTTCCAGTTCAGCCAATGTTTTCCGATATTCTTTCTCGCTATTGGATTCGCCTATATCGTAATATTTCTTGCGCAACGCATTGATGACTTCGGTACGCCCTAATACAATCTTCAGTTCGGAGGCAGACGATATATTCCAGTTGGCTACTTTCTCGTAATTGACTATTTTGAAACCTTTCTTATAGATATCATTAATCATCAACGGATCGCCCGGCAAGGAAGCGGTGAAATTCAGTATAAACCGCCCTTCCTGATCGCTGTCCGTAGGTGAAGCACCCGCTACTTTTATTTCAGCACCGGCTACGGGCTTGTTATTGCTACTCATTTCCATGACGATTCCCTTCTGAGTGGTTTGTGCCCAAACGCACTGAAAGCCAATCAGAAAGATAGAAAGCACTAAGAATATTTCCTTTTGATGATTCCCCATATCACAAATCCTAATCCATTTTATAGTTTTTCGTCCTGCTTCACAATCAAAAGCAGATGCCGTGTCAAAGCAATATCATATTTCTCACTGCCATTCCGCAAATCGTTGTAAGGGCGAATGTCATAATGAGCATATTCTTCATCCCGCTTTTTATTCTTCAAGGCTGCCTTTTGTTCTATCTCTTCCTGCTCCTTTTTTGTCACAGGTCTATATCCCAGTAACAGTTCTTCCACATTCCATCGGTTGTGTTCCACCTCTGCCAAAATCGCCACCTGCTTTTCGCTAAGTTGCTTTCCGTTGTCCCAATGTTCCTTGGTGTAGCCGATTGAACGCAATTTGGTAGGAATGGCATTCGCATTATAAATATTAGACCATTTCTTTACCGTTTTGAACTTCGGATTGTGCCATAGTTCATCCATTTCTTTCGCAGATGGCAGTTCTGTCAAGACTTTATCTCCTTCACACTTTTCATACACCGCATTTACACGCTTGGCATACATCTCGTCTGCCATACACAAGTCGAAACAATCATCCAACATCCCGAACGGACGAAGATTCTTGAAACGCTGATTAGTTCCTCCTTTTCCCTTCAACGGATTACCGGATAATTTTTCAATGATAGCCGATGTTATCCGTTGCTGAACCAGCACCGGAACACCTTTCTCATAGACACAACGCGGGAGATAGACAGCAGAAGAAATAGACTGATGAGTCAGGTTCAGGCAGACTGCAACCGTCATCAGCGCATCCTCATCTTTACACCAGTCTGCAATCAAATCACGGACTTCCGGCGATTCGATAGTTCCTTGTACAAACTGCCATTCTATGTCTATAAAATCTGCTCCCAGATGAGCATAGGTCTTAGCAGGCTCATCTTTGCGAACCATTCCGGTTTTTGTATCTATAAAGGTAGAATAAGATACATCAAACAGGTTTTCATACGCTTGTTTGAAGCTGTTCATCTCACGCATTGCTTTATTATCGATAAAAGTGATGCGCGTTTTCTTCTTTTTATCCCGGATAAAGTTGGGATAGTGGGCTATATGAGCAGCTTCGACAGCCAGAGCAACTCCCATCCTCGACATTCCCACAATTACCAGATGCACATATTTCTCTGATTCGTAAGTGACAGGCTGATAATCCAAAGGCAGATAATTAATCTCACGAATACTACACGCATTTCGCACAAATACTTTTTGCGCCCATGTTTCGTAAAAGTTAAACGGACAGAAATCGATATACTCCTTTATATCATCATCAATATCCGAGAATTGGAAGACGGCAAAAGTAGATTGATATTCAAAGAGTACGTTGCACTTCAAAGGAGGTTTCCGATTCTCTTCCTTGCAAAGTTCGCCTATCAGATTCAGACAGTCGACATTCATCGAGTCATGATAATATTCCACATCATCCAGCTCTCCGCTATCTCCTAATATAAAGACTTCTTTCGCATCCGCCACATACAACTTTTTCAGTTCTTCTTTAGAGTCTCTCATGGCATGAACCAAAACGATTCTCTTCTCCTCGTCCTTTGTGAGATTGGAGAATAATTCCATCCGTACTTCATTGACGTCTTTGGAAGTCTGAATGACTAACGTGCAATCCTTTTCCCGTTGGCATAACTGTCGTATCAGACAGGGTAACATCGCATCTGCACCGATGATCACAAAATGATCGGATAGTTTATAATGAATCAACCCGTTTCTGCAATTTTCCACCCGCCTTTCAATGATATTGGAAAGCGTGGAGATCAGCAATCCGCCCAAAACGACGGAACCCAGCAAACTAATAATTAATGCCCACGGGCGGTCTTCCGGACTTATGCTGATCAGGTTGCCCGAATCAACAAAGTTATTGTATACATTCCACAGGGTCTTCTGAAAAGAATGGTTCGCCGCAGAGTCGGCAGCCAGCGCAGTCATCTCTTCGGAAGGAGTCATCTGATGCTTGCTTCCCCAGTGCACTCCCAGACAAGATAAAACAATCAGCGAAACGACTATAATAATCAGGAAACGTATCTGTTTCCAGGCCCCGCCATAAATAATCCGGTCAAACCAACGAGCATTCATAACTTACTCCTCCCTTTCTATTCTGAAACCTAATTTCTTCACCATCTTGATCGTATTCATAGCCGTATTCCGGTCATACTCTTTTTCTTCTTCCGGCAACTCATCATAAGGTACCAGACAAGGGTGCTTTTTATGGATATCATCGCGTTTTTCGCCATAAGTCCAGCCTTCGTCCATCCGGGCTTTTGCCCACACTTCATGTACATTTTCAGCGATGCGCTCTGATAATTGGATTAAAGATTCGGGAAGGTCGACCGATGAAAGGTCCATCGGTTCGGGGGTGTAATCCAGTTTATTTTCTTTCATATTTTATATTCTGTATTTATCTAATGTATTAAGATGCAAGGCATGTCACTTTTGCAAATATAATAATTACTAATAAGAATCACCTAAAATCTGCTGAACAAATAAGTTCACATACACATCCTCATCCATTCAAATATCAATATGTAAACTATTAAATTATCATATATAAATCAATTATGTATATTATTTATTTGCATTTATAAAACAAACGATTATATTTGCAAAGTCAATTAACCCATAAACATAAATACCTTTAGTAATAAGCAACATGAAACACGCCAGAATTCAACAAAAAAGATCAAACATATACATGACAGCAATATGTATATTACATTCTTATTCAATCACACATTTCAAGGAGTTTTCTAGAATAAATTGAATCTCAACTAACACACTTATAATACTAATATTAATTTATATCACATCATTATGGAAAACAAATATAATATTAACAAGATCATCCCCATCATGCTTGCCTTCTTTACGATGGGCTTTGTAGACCTGGTAGGAATTGCGACCAACCATGTAAAGCAGGACTTTACATTATCCGATACGATAGCCAATACATTCTCGGTCACAGTCTTTCTCTGGTTTCTGATTTTCTCGGTACCGACCAGTATGTTAATGAATAAAATCGGAAGGAAAAAAACGGTTCTTTTAAGCATGATGCTGACACTTGTCGGACTGATTATTCCTAATTTGATTTATGACAGCATCAGCATGTTCATCGCCTTTTCTTTTATAGGAATCGGTAACACAATCATGCAGGTATCCCTCAATCCTCTATTAGCCAATATGGTAAATCCTGATAAACAATCTAGTTTTCTCACATTAGGGCAATTCGTTAAAGCCATAGCTTCTGCCATCGCACCGATTCTTGCAGCAAAAGCAGCTCTCTACTATGGAAACTGGAAATTGCTCTTTGTCATATTTGCCGTAGTAGATGTAATTGCTATCCTCTATCTGATGAGTACCCCAATTAAAGAACCGACAGAAAAGAAACAATCTTCTTCGTTTCGCGAATGTATCAGTCTGCTTAGTAACGTCATCATCGTTCTTTTTTTCCTTGGGATTCTGGTTCACGTAGGTATAGATGTCGGAGTCAATATTACAGCTCCCAAACTTCTACAAGAAAGAGCCGGTATTTCACTCTCGGAAGCCGGATATGTAATTAGCCTGTATTTCTTCCTGCGTACCATCGGATGCTTTTCCGGAACATTTATTCTAGCATGGTTCTCACCAGTCAAGTTCTTCATGATCAGTGTATTCATGATTACGGCTGGTATTATAGGACTATACTTCAGCCAAAGTTTACTTGCCATTTATATATGCATAGGGCTCATTGGCTTTGGTAATTCTAATATATTTCCGATTATTTTCTCAAGCGCATTGAGCTATATGCCAACCCGACATAATGAAATCTCCGGATTAATGATTATGGGGATCATAGGAGGCGCTATCTTCCCTGTTTTGATGGGCGTTGCTTCCGACACAATGGGAGGACAAACCGGTGCAGTGATCGTATTAACAGTTTGTGCCTGCTACTTGTTATTCCTAATGACCAAAATGAAAAAGATCAATCACGCTTAAAAGAGAAGAAGATATGTATTTTATAGGAATCGACATTGGGACAAGCTCCATTTGCGGAGTTGTCTATCATACATCAACTCAAAACGTAATTTCCATTACTAAAGAGAATTGCGCAACAATCCCTTCATCCAAAAGTTGGGAGAAAAAACAGGATGCAGATACAATCATTGATATTGTAATCAATATGGTCCGAGAATTTCAGTCGCAATATAAAGATATCAAAGGCATAGGAATAACGGGACAAATGCATGGCATAGTTTATACTGATATTCAAGGCAATGCAGTAAGTCCGTTATACACTTGGCAAGACGGAAGAGGTAATCTGAATTATAGAGAAAATCAAAGCTATGCCGCTTATCTGAGTGATATTACCGGCTGTCCGGTAGCAACGGGATATGGATTAGTAACTCATTTTTATAATGTTCAAAATCGGCTGGTCCCGACAAATGCAACCAAACTTTGCACCATCATGGATTATGCGGTAATGAAACTATCCGGAAAAAAAATTCCCCAAATAGACCCTACCAATGCTGCCAGTTTGGGCTTTTTCGATAAAAAAGAACTTGTTTTTGATATGGAAGCTATACAAAAAGCAGGGATTGATATAACAATGGTACCAGAAGTAGCACCGTCAGCCTCCTTGGCCGGTTACTATCATAAGATACCGGTATATACAGCTATCGGAGATAATCAAGCCAGCTTTCTAGGTTCTGTACGAGACATAGAACATTCTATTCACATCACTGTAGGAACCAGCAGCCAAATGTCTATCTATGCCGATCATTATATGGAAATAGACTCACTGGATACACGCCCTTTGCCCGGTGGCGGCTACCTTTTGGTAGGCGCTGCTTTGTGCGGAGGATACTCTTTTGCCCTTTTAAGAAAATTCTTCAACAACACTTTAAGTCTTTTCACAGGAAAAGAACTTTCCCAAAATGACTTATACACAATAATGACCTCAATCTCTTATCAAAAGGATTCGAAAAACGACTTGGTCATAGATACTTTATTTGACGGAACACGCTCGAATCCATATGAAAGGGGGAAAATCACCAACATATCTACCTCCAACTTCACTCCGGAGAATTTAATCATCGGATTTGTCAAAGGAATCAGTCAGGGGCTTTACAATTATTTCCAGCTATTACCGGAATCTCTCAAAAAGAATAAAACGATCTTAGTAGGTTCCGGCAATGGAATTAAAAAGAATTCACTTCTTTATGAAGCACTCAAAGATCGTTTCAAGCGTCCAATGCAATTATCTACCATTCAGGAAGAAGCTGCTTTTGGAGCCTGTCTGTGCTGTATGAGAGAAGGGCATTACAGCCAATAATTCATTTATTAACTTCAAAATTAGACACGATGAAGACTACTACTTTATATTATTTGTGTAACCTTGCGATTCTTTTTTCTCTCTATTCCTGCAAAAAAGCTGCTTATTCTTCCTGCAAAGATAAGATTAGTTTAGAATCATTGATGGACGAGATGATTGACACAGAAGCAGAGCCATGTTTTCCTACTCCAACCTTTACCACCAAGCATATATCCAGTTATGATCGCAGGTCAGTAATACCAGGCACTCCTTCGTGGCATGCCAATCGTGATAACACAGGATTCATTCGTTATGAAGCTAACAACGGACGGGTAGAAAAAGTATTATTTGACGAAGAAGGTCCTGGTGTACTCACCCGAATACTAACCACCGGTGGCTCCGGTGGCGCTAATCTCCGTATCTACTTTGATGGAGAAAAAGAAGCTAGCATCCTTATTCCAGCTTATGACATTTCTCTATTTCCGCTAGATATCCCCAAAGGGTTATTGTACAAGCACGAACACTATTCTACCACACAAGGAAGCAGTTTCTACTATCCCCTCCCTTATGCACAAAGCTGTAAAATAACGGTAGACAATGTGGATCGCGATTACTTCTTCCATACATCCTGCCGCACGTACCCCAAAGGGACTAAAGTTCAAACTTTTACCCTCAAGGACGGAGAGGTTCTACAAGACAAGGCACAAAAACTCAGTGAACAACTCATGTATCCCAAAGCATATACTGAAAACCCCGAAATTAAAGAAAGCATATTAACCGCCCACTCATCTCTAAACATGACACTGCCCAGTGGAGAAAAAGCCATCCGGAACCTTTCGATTCATGTATCAGAGATTGATTCCGCCAACTATTCTTCAATCATGCGTAATTTGATAGTCAAAATCTCATTTGATGGTATTCAGACAGTATGTGTACCATTAAGTGACTTGACAGGAGCTGGTATGGGAGCACCCGCCGTCCGCAGCTATTATCTGGAAGCAGATGGAAAAGAATATTCAAGACTACGCTTTGTCATGCCTTATCGACGGGAAGCCAGTATTAAAGTCGAGAATATCTCCGGAAACTCTGCCAAGATCAAGATAGAGGCTTGCATTTCTGCATGGAAATGGTATGCCAACACACTATATTTCCATGCCGGATGGAAGCAAGAAAATGGGTTGGAAACTAATCGTGGGTTGGATTATAATATGGGAACTTTGCAGGGAAGGGGCGTTTTTAAAGGCGATATGCTCTCTTTGTATAATCATTGCCCACGCTGGTATGGCGAAGGTGATGAACATATCTGGATAGATAATGAAAAGTTTCCTTCCCACTTCGGTTGTGGCACGGAGGATTACTATAATACTACTTTCGCACCTATACATCCTTATTTCAATCCCTTTGGCGGTGCTCCCCGGGAAGACGATGAGGCATCGAGAGGATACAATACCTTTGTCCGTACACGAAATCTGGATATCATCCCTTTCAATGAACGTTTACAATTCGATTTTGAATTAATCAGCTGGGACGGCGGGCAAGTAGATTATGCATCTACTCTGTTCTGGTATGGTGATTTAGAGACTAGAATGACGAATATTTCTGATAGCAAAGAGGCTTTATATCCCCTTCCTCCCGCTATCTATACAGACAAATAAACAATATATCGTTAGGAGTCACCTTTCACACCCACTTATCCATTGATGTTTGAGGAGGCAACGAAATAGCAAGTATAAAACAAACACAACGCTTATCATTCCAAAGTATACTGGCATTTGTAGTCTAATATATTAATAGATAAGTTACGCTTCATTCATAGCAAATTTACTTTGATCTAATAGTAAACTTGTTAATCCCCTGGTTCAAACTATAAACGCAAGCTCCATTTTTATAAACGAAATTTGTAATTGTAAAAACGTAACCTTCATTTATAAAAACAAAGCTTGCATTTAAAGATTGATTACTACCCAAAACAACTTTACTATTAGAGATTAATAAGTTTATTAAGCATGACGAGTAACTTTATCATTAACAGACGAGAGTTGAACTTATGTAGAATAATGAAAAAGAGATAAAGGATTGGAGAGGAGTAGTCTAGCAAAGGAGGGGGAGTGAATAGTCTGATGAAAGATAAATGAAGAGTTATCCTTCACCCTCTATCCCCCATGAATACGGAGAAGTGGAGGGTGAAGGACTTTTATAAAAACAACTTTATTCTGCCAAAGGAGACAAACGAACATTATTCACTTCCATATTTTCAGAATGGAATTGCAAACGTTCTACAGTCAGCTTCTCACGATAGGAAACCATCGTGCGTTTTCCTGCGATTTCTGTGTCCACCAAAGAACCGTCAAACTTATCGGATGCTTTCACGAGCATGCGTACAGTAAATGTTTTGTCTGTATCTATCAGATTCTCGATTGCATAATTCCGGCCTTGCTGTGGAGCACCTCCTTCGCGTAAAGAGCGTTCACGAATAGATTCACCACCAGCCAAAGTATATTGCGCACGTTTTTCTCCATTATCCAACTTCCATTCGCACGCATCTTGTATTCCCCTATCGACAGAAGGCAACAAGTTAACAGTCAGTTTACCATCAGAAGCGACAGGTGTTACATCGAAAGTCAACAAGAAAGAACCGGACGGTACTTTTTCTATTTTATCAGAACTTCCCGAGAGAGTAATGACATCCGGTGAAATGGCAGGAACCAGCTCATCCATCCACTTTGTACCAATACGTCCTCCTTCCGGCAACTGTACCATTTCGTGAATCACCAACGGACCACCCCAAGCCTTCATCCACATCCAGCCTGCCATGACAAAACGGTTGTTCGGAATCTCAGTTATAGTGGGCACACAGGAACCGTTATAAAAATCGAGACCTTCTGCCACCACATCCCGATAAACAGAATCCGGCTGCGCTGTTTGTTTAGACCATAAACGGGTAAAGCCTCCAATTATATAATCATAGCCTCCCCAATGAAAGAAGAAAGTACAATCACCACCCAAAGGGAAATTCTCGTCCAAACAACGCCAACCGCCACTGACGGAATCAGAAGCCCATGTACCCCGAGCTCCATAATTAGCCAACATTTTCAAGTCGCCTTTCGGGTCTACATAAATACTCGGGTTTTCGCAAGGATGGAACAATATGCCTGTCTTACGAAAATGAACACCGTCATCACTGACCGAATAAGAGGAACCGGCAGCCACACCGGTCATCTGATGGCGGTTGAAAGAGCCCGTGTGTCCATGTTTATCCAAGTATTGATACAATTCGGGAAGAGTAGTCTGCTCACGCGGATAAATACGGGTTGTATGATAACCATAACTGATACAAAGCTGATTATTGAAAATAAAAGGAGTGCCGGTACCAAACGTCTCCCATTGTTCTTCGATAGGTACGGCTGCTTCATGCTCTGTCCAATGACGAAAGTCCTTTGTAGAGAGATGTTCAAAGTAATGTCCTCCGCGACCAAATTTACTTTGATGTCCACGACGATCGTACAAGTAGAAAAGATGATAGGTTCCGTCATGATAAAGGCTGACTACGTCTCCTACCCATGCATTATGTCCGGTCGGGGTCCAGTACTGTATTTGCGGTTGCAATTCAGCAGTTGTTCTTTCCATCCGTTCAGGTTGTAGAGAAGGATAATAGATGGCTGCTTGTGATACAAAGTGAGAATCAATCTTCCAGTTTTTCATTTTCTCAGGGAGAGGATATCCTATTGGAAAATCATTATCCAAAAGCTTACCGTCTACATACATGGTCCAACGGACACCGGAGAAATTCAAAACGACCTCGTGTTCTCCCAAAGGTTGGTCCAGTATTGCCAATGGAATGCCGATGATCATTCGTTCCATATGTCCGTCAACAGGAGACTTCAGTTCCAATCCGGCTTCAAGAATTGGAACCGATCCGTCTGGCATTTTATAAGCAGGGTAATTCTGTTTGTTACGGTCCAGTGGATTATGTTGGCGAAGGCAAACATCCAGTATTCCCGGAATTTCGAGAATATGGCGGTCGAAAGTCGGGACTTCCAGATTCACGATAAAGGCGATGGCAAAACCTTTTTCTATCTCCTCAATGGCAGGCAATGAGTCGGCTTGCGTGACAGCACCCAGTTCTGCCTGTGCTGTTGACGGATAATTCATGTTCCATGAATTATCCAGTAACTCAATGCGGGCAGAATTTTGCATTTCCTGCCGTTCGCAAGAGGCAAATCCCCCATTCAACAGCATTCCGATAAACAGATATCCCAATAGTGTTTTTTTACTCATATATCTCATTCATTTTATATTTAAAGCATCTGGGACTGTACATTAAGCCAGTCCCATTTATATTTAGTCTTCCTTTATTTCCCTCAACAAAAATCCCTTTATGTATCTCCTTACAGGTTCCGCCTCCGGATTACTTTTATCAATATAAGAATAATCAAGAAAGAATTTCATAGACTTCGAGTTTTTTCCTAAGTCCTTTATTTCTACAATATTAGTTTCATTGTCCTTCTCTTTACTGGGCGATGCAAATTCCAGTTCAATATCAGGATTAACAGCAGACAGCGTGAGAGTACTATCACTATTGACTACCATATTAATATTGTAATATTCCTGTTCACTCGCCTTATCAAGATAAGCCGCTGTAAAGTAACAAGTATTCGGAGTAATCGTCCTCAATACTTGATCTCCTGTGATCAGCATTCCACCTTCGGAGCTATTCAATTCCAATGTCCTGCTATACTTCCCAGAATAATCATTTTTAAGGACAATATTAACTAGAGCCTTATTATAACCATTCTTGCCAATGCTATACTTGGACACCGATACAATTTCAAGAGGCAGAATATAGTTATGATACTTATTCATCTTGTCAATTCTAATTTTCACCGGAAGCAAACCATATTCCGAACCAGCCGGAATAACTACTTTATTGCTTTCCATCTCATAGCATTCTTCTGGAAGAAGCTCATAATAAGAACTCTCATCGTATCTGAACTGATCGAAATTGTATTCTTCCAGATTGGCAGGCGACACTTTCAGTTCTGCTTCCACATCTTCTTTCAGAATCGAAGTGCCACTAAGAGCTACACTTACATAAGCCGTCATTTCATCTTCTCCATTATATGGAAGCTCCCATTCATGATAGCCATTCTTGACAATAATAGCAGACTTTTCAAACTGTTCGTCAGGCAGATCATTGCATCCGGTCAGCATTGCGACCAGCAATATACATAAATATGAATTAATTTTTCTCATCGTCTTCATTTATTTTTCCCAACCGGGGTTTTGTGTCAATTTCTTATTCTTTTTCAGTTCACCTTTCGGGATAGGCCACAAATACATTTTCGGAAGAAATATCTTCGGCATTTCCGCCAGCCTTTCTTCATAGAACAGCGGTCTTTGTTCATCCGAATTATTTTTATCGACATTCAATCCCATTACCGGGGCCCCTTCTTCTATATCCGCATCTTTCCAACGCCGCAAATCGAAGTAGCGAGAAGATTCGAGGAAGAACTCTACTTGACGTTCACGTTTCAACTCTTTTTTAAATGATTCATAATCGGCATAAACCGCATCCGGCAGGTCTGGCAATCCAGCCCTGAAACGTACTCTGCTGAATCCATAACGCATGCCTCTCCCCGATTCTATTGATCCGGTTTCTCTCTTAACTTCGATCATTGTCTGATCATTATAAGAGGGTATCTGGTATGTTTGCCCCGAAACTAATTCATTCAATGCTTCAGCATACCACAACAGGACATCTGCATAACGAATCGTCGGTTCGACTTTATATTTCAACTGACCACCCGTATTCCAAGAGTCATCCGGATGATAGTACTTTTTCACCCCAATTCCTGTTCGTAAATAAAAGTCAGGTTCCGATAGTCTCTTTCCACTGGGATCATTCTTATAATAAAAATATTGCAATCCTATTTTCTGTGTTTCCGTTGTACTTCCGTTCTCCCATACACAACCGTTATATGCCAACGATGCATACAAACGAGGTTCCCGATAAGCATAGCGCAAAGAAACATTCGCACCGATATACGGATAATCCGAATTGGAGAGAGAGAATTCTTTTGGCCGATAAGGATATTCTGCACTTGGCGAAGTGATTGGATTTCCGTCACACATCAAATAAGCTTTTTCCTGTTTGAGGGTAGCAGCTATCGTATTCCATCCGTTCATTTGTCTCGGTGCAGCATGTTTCGCAATATCATTTAAATCACTACCGGTATAACTTTGACGTGTAAATATAAATTCAGGATTCTTAGATGCCGTAATTTCTCCGTTGAAACACTGCTGATAGGACTTAAAAGGGTCTATTCCGCCACTTCCATTGGGATAAGGAATGGTAGATGAAGGTATATTCGGTGGAGGCAGAACGGTTGTTTCATCCGCTTTCACTGTCAGAAGTTCATACATTCCCAGGTCTATTACGTCTTTAGCGGCAGCGGCAGCTTTCGCCCATTTTTCCTCACTAGTCGTTTGGGCAATCAGTTCGCGTCCCTGATCATCTGTGAGAGATTTTAAATCGGTATTTCCATTATACAACGGACTGGCCGCATATAAAAGGACTTTAGCTTTCGCCGCAAGTGCAGCCCCTCTTGTAGCTTGTCCCCATCGGGAGGCATTGCGGGTGACAGGAAGCACACGGGCAGCTTGTGTCATTTCCCGGCAAATAAAATCAACACACTCATCATACGTATTCCTCGCTACGGCAAGAGCATCGTAACTCAAACTGACATCCTGCCCTTCTTCGGGCATAATAGGAACTGGGCCATACTGCTTAATCAGCAGCCAATAAAAATAAGCACGCAAAAAACGAGCCTGAGCTTTCATGTCTTCTATTTCGCTATTCCCCAATTCGGGACAACCTTCTACTCTGTCTATAAAAATAGAAGCTCTTCGTATTCCTTGATATAAATGCCCCCAACGATCTTCATAACCATCATTTGCCGTATACTCACAATTCTGATAGATACGACACCTGGGCCACCAGTCTCCAAAGATCGCTTCGTCCGAAGCAAAGCTAAAGCAGTTTGTTCCTTTATTTGCTATTTCCGCTCCGGCATTATTGAGATAACTGTAGGTATTCCACAACCACTCTTCCGTATAGTTCTTTCTCAAAAACACGGTATCCAGAGTAAGCATATCATTCACATATTTATCGATGGATAAATAATCGCTACAGGAACTAGTCATCCCCAATGTTACGATTGTGACAAGAATTATATATATCTTTTTCATTTGTTATATCTATTAGAAGTTAAGAGTCAATCCAAGTGTAAAGTTCTTCTGGATAGGGTATCTGGCACCATTGTCAGATGCCAGTTCAGGATCCCACCAACCAAAACTATCCCATACGGCAAGGTTATTACCCAAAAAATAAATGCGTGCCCCCTCCATTAATAATTTACGGGAGATTTTCTTTGGAATGGTATAACCAATAGTGAGATTCTTCAAGCGCAAATAACGTCCGTTGCGTAACCAATGAGTAGAAGCTCTGTTGTTATTCTGGCTGTTACCATAAGTAAGACGCGGAAAAATAGCATTGGGGTTTTCTGTATCAGGCGTGCCCGATATCTCTCTGGAAATCCAACGGTCAGCAGGATTCGAAGCCACTTTCATAATATTTCCCGCCTCTCCTTCCTGGAATGGATATACGCCCCAGCCGCCAACAAAGAAATCGCAACTGCCAGCACCTTGAAACAAAACACTGAAATCGAATCCTTTCCATTCTACACTCAATCCCATACCGTAAATCAACCCTGGATTATGCGTATAGCCGATGGGGACAACATCATCATCATTAACTACTCCGTCGCCATTTACATCTTTGTATTTAATATCACCCGGTTTCACCGGACCAAACGAATGAACAGGACTATTCTCTATATCAGCTTCATCCTTGAATAACCCCAAAGCTATCAGTCCTCTGGTCTGGCTCCAACGGTATCCTTTGGTCATTTTATAGTTCAGTTCATTTGCTGCTTCATCATAGTCAATCACATTTGTATTGGAATAAGTAATGTTTCCACGCAATGTATAACTCACATCTCCTATCTTATCAGAATAAGCCATCGTTCCGTCAAAACCCATATTCTCCATTTTACCAACGTTTGCCCAAGGTATCTGTCCACCACTCAACCCGACAGTACCCGGTATATGGTCACGTTTCATAAAGATATTCTTTCGCGTATCTTTAAACATATCTACTGTCAACGTGAATTTACTGAAGAGCCCGATGTCGACACCTATATTATGTTTAGTGGCTGTTTCCCATGTCAGATTAGGAGTACCGATCGTTTTAATGGCAACTCCACCCACACCAGTCTGCCCGATCTCACCAAAGTTGTATCCTCCTTCTCCGTCGACCACTGAAATATAAGGAAAACGAGTATCACCCGCCAGACGGTCATTACCTACTTCTCCATAAGAATATCTCAATTTCAGATTATCCAACCAAGATCTGGTATTAGCCATAAAAGCCTCGTTAGAAACAACCCATCCCATAGCCACAGCAGGGAAAAAACCAAAACGTTTTCCTTTCTCAAAGTTCTCGGAGCCGGTATATCCAAAGTTGAATTCTGCCAGATATTTATCCATATATGAATAAGTTGCTCTACCGGATAAGGCTACATTACGTCTCGGAACAGCAGCAAAGATATTACTACCCGCATCATTTCTTGCATATTCCTGTTGATAGTACAACAACAAGCCACTTACACGATGCTTCTCTGCAAACAGGCGTTCATAGGTCAGATTCATTTCTCCATAGTACCTCCTGTCTCCCCATGAACTAGTGCTTTGCGTCAAAGGTCTTTCATCCAACACTTTAGTAAGTACTAGCTTACCTTTCGCATCCCGTTCTTTTTCTGCCCGATATAAAGTAGGATTTTTCAAGCGCTCTACATAGTTCTCACTGAAAGAGTCATACGAAAAGCGAATGTAAAAACTAAGTCCTTTTGTTAAAAAGTTCAGATTTTGTTTAATAGCAATATTGGTCTCTATCTTATTTTGCCACATCTCTTTATACCCCATCTCATTCAGTTGGACATAAGGATTGGTCTGAACTCCCGTCCCATAAGTAGGAAATAGCCCATTGGAATAAATTTTAGGAACAGTCAGTGGAGTAAGAGCCGCAAAGGAACCATACAAATCGTCGGAACTTGCATTCCCCGGTTTATTCTGTGTGGCAATCCAGCCGGAAACTCCCAGCTCGACCGTTGTAGTCTTTGTGACATCTACATCTACATTAGAACGGAAATTATATCTTTTGTAATTTGCATTAGTGTTGTAGTTCTTCATTTTATCGGCTTTGTATAAGCCATCTTCATTGTAGTATGCTCCTGATATAAAATAACGGGCAGTGGTTCCACCACCACTTATGTTCAGCATAGCCCGGCTGCTGGTTGTCGTTTTGTTTAGTATTTCTTTCTGCCAGTCCATGTCCGGATAAAGATCCCTGTCCAGTCCATAAGCAATAATATCCATATCAGCCTCAGTATATTTAACATCTTCTCCCCGGCTCAATCTGGCTTCATTTGCCATGGCAGCATACGTACTGGCATTTACATATTCAGGTAAACGGGAAGGAGTAGTAATTCCATACTCTACCTTTGCATTTATATTCACCTTACCGGCTTTTCCTTTTTTAGTTGTAATGATAACTACTCCGTTAGCACCACGATTACCGTAAATAGCAGTAGCAGAAGCATCTTTAAGTACAGAAAACGATTCGATATCTTCTACGCTTACTTCATTCAGACTACGTTCCACTCCATCCACAAGTACTAATGCGGAAGCATTTGCACCAAAAGTACTGATACCACGTATCCAGAATTCAGACACATTATTGCCCGGCTCGCCTGTACGCTGCGCTGCTATAATTCCGGCAACATTACCTGCCAATGCATTGCTTAAATTGGCTGAAGAGTTGTTTTTAAGCACCCCAGTTTCCACAGAAGTGATAGCACCTACCACACTCACCTTTCGCTGCGTACCTGAACCGACAACTGTTACTTCTTCCAAAGCAGTTGTATTCTCTTTAAGCGTTACATTGATTACTTTTTTCCCATTAACCAGTACTTCCTTCGAATCGCATCCCAAAAAAGAAAATACCAATACATCATTTGCGCCTGCCTTTATCTTATAATTACCATCAAAATCGGTTGTTGTACCAAGTCCCGGCTGGTTCTTTACTATGATAGCCACTCCAATAAGAGGTTCGTTATGACCATCAATCACCTTTCCCGTCACCGTTATCTCTTGTTGGGCAAATAAATTTAACGTAACGAGAAACAATCCGATCCCTATAAGGAATCTTTTCAGATTTGTATTTTTCATGTCGTGAGTTATTCTTTATATAACAATTCTTTTACTCATACTTTATCATGCGAATACGATGATTTTTCGCATCTGCAACATACAGTGTCCCATCTTTATCGAAAGCTACGCCCATGGGTTCATTGAACTTCGCATCCAAAGGTTTTCCATCAAGAAATCCTTTCTTCTGAGGAACACCGGCAAAAGTTGACACCATGCCATCGGGAGTAATCTTCCTAATAGTATGGTTAAGCAGCTCGGCTACAAATAAATTACCTTCTTCGTCTACAGCCCCCTGAAACGGCAACCAGAAACGTGCTGCAGTACCTACTCCGTCGGCATGTCCCGAAGAGAATTGAGTTCCGGCAAAAATGGTCGGATTATCCAAGCCCTTTGTCTGAAAATTATAGTTTGATTTATAAATAGCATTAGTATCTGCTCCTATCAGATAAAGAATCTTTCCGTCTCTTGTAAATGCCAGACTGACAAAATTATTATCTCCCAATGTAGTAGCAACAACTGATTGCCGGGTTTCCTTATCATATCTATATACTGTTCCACCAGCCTTTATTGCATAAAAGATAGTTCCATCTACCGGATTCACAGCTATATCCGAAGCAGATCTTGCTTTAAGCAATTCACGTGCATTCATGAAGCCATTATCCCGAGTAACGGTAAAGACTCCCGTTCCATTATCATTCCCCGACTCATTGGTAATATACAAGGTCTTCTGATCAAGCGAAAAATCCAGCATTACAGGATTGGACATGCTTCCAGAACCACGAAAAGGCGAAGTGACCTCATTCCTGGTTTGCGATATAACTCTCAATCCTCGGTTACTCTCTATCAGATAAATGTCACCTTCAGCATCGACTTTGAGTGTTCGTGGTTCAATGAACCGTGCTTCATCTAATCTGCCATTCACTATTTCACTGCCTCCGTCATTATTTGTATATCCGCATAAGGTAGAAACAACCTGAGAAAACTCATAATCGAAATTTTCCTCAAAAGTATAAGTTTGTTTCTCGGCATCCTTTCCTATTTCCACTCTGACCGGACCGATATCTGCCCGTCGGGGAACCACTGCATAAATTCGTGTATCGGCAACACCAATAACCGTAGCACTTTTATCATTCACATAGACTCTAACCAAAGCTGTATCCGAGCCAAAGTTAGCTCCCCGTATCACCAGTTTCGTTCCTACACCTCCTTCTTTAGGCAGAAACTCGTCGAACTCAACCGGTTTGCTTGGATCGTAAGTTTGAGGTGTATCGCCATTGCCCTTACAAGAAACCAAAAAGATAAAAATGGAAGCTATAAGGAGCCCCCCATTCTTCCAATACAAAAAGTGTTTCTTTTTCATGTAGTAAAAATTTAAAATTATTAGATAGTAGATTCGTATATTATTAGTCATAAGAATGGCAGAACACAATCTGTTTTCACACTGCATTCTATTAAAATCAAACAAAAAAATATCTGGAAAATTGTTATCCTGAAAACAAGAATTTCACCTAACTATTACCATCTCGCATTATCCCATTTATATATCTTAATACCTTTTACTACGGCACTTCCGTTTTTCAGAAAGAAGAATAATTTTTGCCCTTTTTTTTCTGGTAATCTATTAATAATAGATCGCTTACCATTTATATTCATATCAATAAATTCGTCTTTCAATATCACATCCAAGATGATTGTCTTTCTCAGATCTTTCACTGTATTGATTCCTGTATTGTAGATGAAAGCACTTTCCTTATTAGCATTCAATTCTACTTTATACCCACGATCACCTTTATCTGCAGCCCGTACAAATAATCCGATCTCATCATAATTGCTTAAAGGTTCTATTTCCATCGTTATCCGATAATTGACAGGCAAATCTGATAAAGATGCCATGCTAACACCATTCGGAGAATTCAGAGTCAGTTTACCTTTCGAATACGAAACATTTTTGCTGCCAGCCGGAATCTCTATCTTTGGCATTTGCAGAGGAGACATAGCAGGAAGAGACTCCGTCAGGAATTTAGTATACAGCGTGCCGTCCGGTTCCTGTACCACTTCCCTCAATAGCATATTTCCACCCCAGATCGGACCATCAAAATCTTTATTATTACTTCTACAAGGCATGTATGCTACCGCTATTCTCCGATTGTCTTTATACTCCGCTGTCTTATAAACACTCGCCCACGATTCTACAAAAGCCTGTGTAGTAGGGTATTCCCAAGGTCCGTAAGGTTTTCTTGATTTAACGTAATAAGTATCCCCTCCAATGCTATACAGCAAATAATACCAATCATTCCATTTGAAATAATCGGAGCATTCCGGAGTAGCCACCTGTCCTGTCAACGGAGATTCAATCTCTTTCCAATCTTTTAAATCTTTAGATACAAGATGAACCAAATAACCACCAAAACCATCTAATTCGGGTTCCTTTTTATAGCCCGAAATAAACAGGTGATATACATCTTCTTTATCTTTAAATACTTTAGGATCACGAAATTCGCGACTGATACACTCATTTGGAGCATAATAAAAAGGATTGGGGTGTTGTTTTACAAAAGATTTGCCGCCATCTTCACTCATAGCATAACTTAATTGCTCGTGTACTCCTTTATCATCTTTCACCCGGGTAGAATAGAACGCATAAAACTTACCCTTATCTGCTATAACCGAACCTGTACAGATCGATTTTTCCCATTCCTCATCTATACCAACAGCTACCGGATAATGTTCCCAAGTAACAAGATCTTCAGAAGTGCTCAACGCCCATTGATGACCACCCAGCCCACCCAAACCTGCATGATGACCTTCATCCAGGAGCCAATAAATATAAAATGTACCTTTATAATAATAAGGCATACAGTCACCTGTAAACAGATGGCTTTCTACAGGTTTAAAATACTGTATTCCTGTAACTCTCTGAATAGCAGGATCGTAATCCTTTACTACTTGTGCAAACACGCCGATAGAGAATAACAGGGAAATAAAGAGTAGCTTTGTCTTCATAATAGCATTATTTTAGGTATTTGTCAACCATATGTTCTATTAATGTGATTATTCACTCTGCAAACATAAACTATTTTTTTATTATATGCAAATACAAACAAAACAAATTTATATTTAAATGCATATTTTTATATACCATATATGTAAATCAATAAAATTACATATCCATCATTACATACTCAATTCAAACCGACTGTTAATAATTACATTTATTCAGCAGCACGAGAGAGAATCCACAAATTCTTATTATATTTGCATTCTATTATTAAAAACTTGAAGTAATGAAAACAAAGCCAAGCTACAAATCAATCTATGACATCTTAAAAAAAGACATCTTGGATGGTATATACCCAACCGGTTCATTATTACCGACTGAGCTTACCTTAGCCGACCAGTATTCTGTTTCAAGACCAACTATAGCAAAGGTTTACAATCAGTTACAAACTGAAGGTTACATTACGAAAAAAAAAGGACTAGGTACTATTGTTAATCATAAATATACTTCTACCACGTTATCCTTTGGATTATTACTTCCCGGAGCTGGAGAGTCCGAGATTTTTTCTATTATTAATGACCAGTTATTAAAGCAATCGGAAGCGGGCAAATTCAATTGTTTATGGGAGGGGGCCACGGCAAGCAATGCAAACATAAGGCGGGAATTGATAGAAGCCTGTTGTGACAACTATATAAAAAAAGGGGTAGATGGCATATTTTTTTCTCCATTGGAAAGAGTTGCTGACGCTGACGAAATCAATATCCGAATCTGCGATAAGATAGAAAAAGCAGGTATTCCCCTTATACTTATAGATAGAGATATTTATAATTTTCCCCAAAGAAGTAACTTTGACATTGTTTGCCTGGATAATTTCAGCGCAGGCTGCATCATGGCTCAGCATTTGATAGATCAAGGATGCACTCACATTCATTTCTTTTATAGACCTGACTCTGCCTGTTCCGTAAACATGCGCTTATCAGGAATTAAAGAAGTGATACATAAAAACAAACTGACATTTAATGAAAAAAATATACATTGTGGAAATCCGGAGGATATTAATTTTGTAAAACAGATGCAAATAATATCCGGCAAAACGGGTATCATTTGTGCAAATGATTCTACAGCCGCAGTCTTAATGTCTACCTTAGCAGACATCGGCGTGCAAATATCTTCGGACTTACTGATCTGTGCTTATGACAACATGAAATATTCCATGCATTTGAAACACTCATTGACTTCTTTCAAACAGCCATGTGAAGAGATTGCCAATGTCAGTGTGGAACTCATGTTCAGAAGAATCAATAATACTAATGCTTTTCCAGTAACAGTGAATCTTGCAGGAGAAATCATAGTTCGTGATTCAAGCAAATTTGGTTAACAATTATCCATAATACAAAGAAGTAAAAAATAGGCATCTCACTATGGGATGTCTATTTATACTTTATAAAGATAGCTAAAATCTATTTTCTGCCTAAGATTTGATTCTTCTCATGTATTATACGACCGTTTTTCTACAATATCCAAGATTATTTGCCCTCATACGAAAAATTAAATTATACTATCAACTCCCTAAACTATTGTTTATCATCTGCAAACTACGTACTTTTGCACGCCATTTTTAAGAGGCCAAAATAATGAATAACAAGACCAAAGGTTTTATCTATGGAGCCATTGCCGCTGCAAGCTACGGTATGAATCCTCTCTTCGCACTCCCGCTCTATGCTGCCGGCATGAGTGTAGATACTGTTTTATTCTACCGTTACGCATTTGCCGTAATCGTATTGGGTGTCTTGATGAAGTTGCAAGGGCAGTCTTTTACCCTTCGTAAAGCCGACATTCTCCCCTTGGTTATCATGGGACTGCTGTTTTCGTTTTCATCCCTGCTTCTATTCATGAGTTACAACTATATGGATGCCGGTATCGCTTCTACTATTCTATTCGTTTACCCGGTGATGGTAGCTGTGATTATGGGCGTCTTTTTCAAAGAGAAGATTTCTGCAATTACTATTTTTTCTATCTTGCTGGCGCTTTCAGGCATTGCCCTGCTCTATCAGGGAGATGGAAATAAACCACTCTCCACCGCAGGAATTATTTTTGTTTTATTGTCGTCTCTCTCCTATGCCATTTACATCGTAGGAGTCAACCGATCTTCATTAAAGACATTACCGACCACCAAACTGACATTTTATGCTATATTATTCGGATTATCGGTTTACATAGTCCGTTTGAATTTCTGCACGGAATTGCAAATCATACCATCTCCCTTATTGTGGGCAGACGTCTTGGCTCTGGCCATTCTCCCCACTGCCGTGTCATTGATATGCACCGCATTAGCCATTCATTATATAGGCTCCACTCCTACTGCAATACTCGGTGCACTGGAGCCTGTGACAGCGTTATTTTTCGGGGTTCTCCTGTTTCACGAAAAACTGACTCCCCGATTGATGGTCGGTATTTTAATGATTATCACTGCCGTTACATTGATTATCATCGGCAGGTCGCTTATAAAAAAGATGAGTGTGCTGTTGCAGATAAGCAAAAAATAGTATACTTTTGCTAATCAATCAACCAAATAGCAACTTTAATTATCAAAAAATATGGTAGACGTAAAGACTTGCCTTGACAATGCACAAGAAAAAATGGATATGGCTATAATGTATCTCGAAGAAGCATTGGCACATATCCGCGCTGGAAAAGCGAGTACCCGACTGTTGGATGGTATCCGCGTAGACTCTTACGGAAGTATGGTTCCTATCAGTAATGTAGCAGCCGTAACTACTCCCGACGCTCGAAGTATCACCATCAAACCTTGGGATAAAAGTATGTTTCGTGTCATCGAAAAAGCCATTATTGACTCCGACCTTGGCATTATGCCCGAAAATAATGGTGAAATTATCCGTATCGGTATTCCTCCTCTGACGGAAGAACGTCGTAAACAACTCGCTAAACAGTGTAAATCTGAAGGTGAAACTGCCAAAGTAAGTGTACGCAACGCTCGTCGTGATGGCATCGATGCACTGAAAAAAGCTGTGAAAGACGGGCTAGCAGAAGACGAACAGAAGAATGCTGAAGCCAAGTTACAGAAAATCCACGATAAGTATATCAAACAGATTGAAGATATGCTTGCTGACAAGGATAAAGAAATCATGACCGTTTAATGGGAAATGGAGAATGAAAAATGGAAAATGCAGCCCCACTGCCCATTAATCATTCTCCATTATCCATTCTCCATTATCCATTAAATAAATGAAGGGATTAGTAATCAAGAACACGGGCAGTTGGTATCAGGTGAAGACCGACGACGGACAATTTATTGAATGTAAAATCAAAGGTAATTTCCGGTTAAAAGGTATTCGCAGCACCAATCCGGTAGCCGTGGGCGACCGCGTTCAGATTATACTCAACCAGGAAGGCACTGCCTTTATCAATGAAATAGAAGACAGAAAGAACTACATCATCCGCCGTTCTTCCAATCTTTCCAAACAGTCTCACATTCTTGCCGCTAACCTCGATCAATGTATGTTAGTGGTCACTGTCAACTATCCCGAAACATCCACTATTTTTATCGACCGTTTTCTCGCTTCTGCCGAAGCATATCGTGTACCTGTCAAACTGGTATTTAATAAGGTAGATGCATATAACGAGGAGGAACTCCATTATTTGGACGCTCTTATTAATCTCTATACACATATCGGTTATCCCTGTTTCAAAGTTTCTGCCAAGGACGGGGATGGAGTGGATGCCATAAAAAAAGACTTGGAAGGCAAGATCACACTTTTCTCCGGTCATTCGGGAGTTGGAAAATCGACACTTATCAATGCTATTTTACCGGGAACCAAAGTAAAAACCGGTGAAATCTCGACCTATCACAACAAAGGTATGCATACGACTACTTTTTCTGAAATGTTCTCCGTAGATGGGGATGGATATATTATCGATACACCGGGAATCAAAGGATTCGGCACATTCGATATGGAGGAGGAAGAAATCGGGCATTATTTCCCTGAAATATTCAAGGTTTCCGCTGATTGTAAATATGGTAACTGTACACATCGGCATGAGCCGGGATGTGCGGTGCGTGAGGCAGTAGAGAGACATCTTATTAGTGAGTCTCGTTATACTTCTTATCTGAATATGCTGGAGGATAAGGAGGAGGGGAAGTATCGGGCGGCATACTAAGAACTACAGCAAGGTACGAATAACGCAAACGGGCACGGCTTCTTTGAAGTCATGCCCGCTCGCGTTATTCGTACCTGTATTGCTTTTACTTTAACCTTTAATTAAAGTTCGGCGATTGGTTCTGAACATTATACTGTATATCCTTAATCGTCCCCAACTCCCCTGCGGGTAAACTCCATAAGAACAATTTCTCTTTATCCATAAGATGATCTTTTGCCAATGTCATGTTTAAGACATGGAAAGACCCATCTTCGAGACCTACCCCCAGCTGTGTGCCACTGATGCACTCTCCATTCATGGCAACAATCGGACTGTCAAATTCATAAAGCTTGAAGAAGCCCTCCGCACTATTACTATCCCGCTCTGTAATATCATACAAATAAAGAGACTTGCCACTGGACATCAACAGATAAGGATGTATAGACGCATCGAAACCGAAGGAATATCTCAATATACAGAAAATACTATTCTCTTGCATGATTCCTCCCAATCCGGGTAGTATCCCTTGTATATCCTCCGTGACATCCATAGCTCCTGTCGTATAATCACGATTCACTCTAAAATGCTGATGATAATAAACACCGTCCTTCTCTATTATAGAGAAATATCTGTTAGCTGCCGGATACAGGTATTCACTTGGATTCATATAGTGCCCCGTATAAACAACCTTATAGCCGTCCATCCGATCCAATCGGGTAAATCCTTCCGACCATCCCTGTTCACCACTTCCATGCTGTGCCACTACGATTTTAGCCAGCGTATTTCCATAAGAACCTTTCCAATCAGAAATGATCAAATAACGTTTCTTATAAGTATCATATAACAAGCAAAAGTTCTTACTATTGCTGATATCGCCCGGTATGATGCGAATTCCTTGCAGTACTTCCCCTTGTTCGTCTTTCACGAAAGAAGGAAGGAAACGGTTGGAATGAAACAGTTCATTGGTACTTTTCACTCGTTTATAGAGTCGTCCCTGTTCGTCAGCCACCAAGTCTACCCATTGCATGAACATAACATCCGAAATCGTAGGGATCTCACCCGACATGAATAATCCAGCAGCCCGAATTTCTTCCTTAAACGTATACGCGTTGATGTCTACAAAATCGCTTTTGCAAACCGCCATGATCTGTGTGCTATGACGGTTGCTGCGAAAATGCTCATGTATCTTGAACACATCTTTCGGCAATACTTTCCCATTCTCTTTCTGATAAAGTCCGATATATGGCGTAAACTGATCGTTGCCATCCGTATAAGCACCCATCAAAAAGCTCAGACAAGGCTCCCCTTCTTTTTCACTGAGCACTAAGAAGCCGGAACCGGCATAAGGATCCAACACACTCAAAGAGAAAGTAGCCCGAAAATGATTACCTGTATCCAAATCCTCCATGTCCAAAAGAACATATCCTGAAAGAACTTCTTCGGTCGTATAATTGAGCTTTTCTTCGTTCCCTATGACCTTGTCCTTGAACAACCAAGTATACGCCAAGTTCTTCTTATCTTTTTCATTCTCAAAGGAAAGAATGGGTCTAACTTTCACCACCTGACCAGCTGTAACGGTCAAAGAAGTGATCTCCGACTCCGTACCATCCTCCTTCTCTGAGAGAAAGCCGGTAATTGTGATTTTCAACAAATTATTATAATCATAATTTCCTTTATCCTCATAGCACCCCGACAGGAGTAGACTCATGAGGCATAAAAACGCAAATATCTTTTCTTTCATCATTCTATTGTTTTAATTAACAGGAACTACTAGAGGCTGTCCATCCTCTTCACACCAGCCATACTTACTGATATCTTCCTTAAATTTCATAGCCAACAGCCGAATCTCATCCGCATCATAATCAGTCAAGTCGAGTACCTCACCATCACAACTTTCTATAAAATACAGATATTTGGCAGCCGTCCATTCACCTAAGTAGTTATCTACAATATCCTGATCCCACCAAAGAGGCTTACTCAGTTTATTATCAAAAGAAACAGATGCCGTAATAGCTTTGGTATACGCATTAACTCCTACAAATTCCGCTAATCCGAATGTCTCATTGGGCACCAAGCGGACAGTTACTTTGACAGTCTCGTTATCAAGATGCGCTGTTTTATGCAGCGTGATCTTCAGATTATCTTCCAAGACGCCAGCGTGAAAGGTCTGCAAATTCTCGACAGTAAAGTCCTCTGCATTCGCAGTCGTTTCATCACTGACCACTTCCACAGCGAAAGCCTTATCTTCCGCCAAGTAATATCCGGCTAATCGCACTTCAAAAAAGACATCATAGTCATTTACACCCGGATAGTGCTTAAAAGTCATGGTCGCCAAGTGTCGGTCCTCATCATTGGGTATATAGAGATAGTGCGTTGACGTATCATATAGTGCCAATTCCTCCTTACTGCACGAACTGAATGCAAGGAAAAGCACACTCAATATAAACATGTATTTTTTCATATATCACTTCTATAGGATTTACAATTACAAACTTTCATTATCGGGATGTGGCAAGACAAACTGATCAGTGCTGGTCATATCATAGCTCGGAGTTATATTCAATTTCTTATAATAATAGAACAATTGTCCCTCACTAAAATATTCGCGACGTACCTCATCAAGCAGTTCATCTTCAAAGCGACCAGTCAACTGACCGGAAGAACAGTTGTAAGCTGCACGAAGTTTATCCAACTCACTGATCGCATTTTTCTGATCCTTCTGATCGTTATAGTATTCAGCCCGAATAAAGTACATTTCTCCCAAACGAATCATCGGAAGCATATCTTTGACGTATGTTGCCAGCTTTTTCTGTGTGGCCACATTCTTCAGACTAAACAATCGAGAACTTTCCATTATCACCAAATTGGCGCGAGTGTCGTTTTCGGAATCAAAAATATCACTCTTCGACCATCCTGCCAATGCCAAGCTCGACTCTGTGTTATGATAAGGTTCATAGATCGTCCACAAATTCTGATTAGAGAGACAGAATATGACATTATCGTACAACTTCATATTTCCATTGGATACAGCAGCGGCCGTACTCATGGAAAAGATCTTATTGTTCCCCACCTTTGCGTCAATGACAGCCGTCGCTTCTTCAAAAGCTTCTTTATGCATACCGGCATAATTATATACCCGCGCCAACAAAGCACTGATGGCATAATAATTCATCCGATATCCCCGATAAGCAAAAAACAGATCGTCAGGATTCGCATACCCTTCTATACGGTTTTGTGTAAGGAGCCAATTCGAATTAGCCAAATCATAAGACTCTACCAACGCTTTAGCCTTTTTCAAATCCGCAATAGCTTTTTCAACAATTTCCTCATTGGTAAAATAAGGCTGAAAAGTGCAAGGGTATGTAGTCACATAGGGAATATACTGACGTTTGTCCTGCATGGCCATAGATGGAGCAAAAAGTCTCAACATATCAAAGTGAAGATAAGCGCGCAAGGCCAGCGCTTCCCCTTCTATTAAATTTCGTTCCAATTCTCCTCCCGCAAACTTTCCTACAGATTCCGTTTCAATACGCTGAATAATGTTATTACAGTTCGCCACGTTATTATAAGCTTTTGACCAGACTACCTCTATCAGATCTTTTACTTTTTCATTCTCATACTGATATCTAACAGCATACCGATATTCAGTGATATTAGTCAGCAAATAAGAGGTATACATCTGTGCAAGCACATCCAGAAAGCCCCAACTCAATTCTTTTCCGTACAAGCCGGTTTCAGACATTTGTTGATAGACCCCGTTTAATGCGATACGATAGCCATCACCGGTTTGAAACAAATCTGTTTCTGTGGTCGTATCTTTAGGCTCAAGATCCAGCCAGCCACTACAAGCCTGTAATCCGGCAAGCAAAGGCAAAGCTATTAATAGTTTATAAATTTTCATATGCTTCATCATCGTTAGAAACTGGCTTTTAGTGAAAAATTAATAGTTTTTGAATATGGATAGCTCAATCCCCTTTCCAACTCTACGGAAGACCAACGCGCTAAATCATTAGCACCTACACTGACACGCAACATGCTTAATCCTATAGGTTTAATCAGTTTAGAATCAATATCATATTCCAATGTAATAGAGTTTAAGTTCACCCAATTGTAATCCTGAACAAATCTGGATGTAGGCTTGACCGTCGCATTCCCGACATAAATGCTGGCCTGTATTTTTTTAAATGCAGAGACATCGCCAGGCTGCTTCCAACGCTTTGTCAGCACTCTGCTATCCACATTCTCGTTTAAAATATCAACGCTTTCTACCTTATCCGCCAATGTCCTGTTATAACGTTGCCCACCAAACTCATACATAAAAGTAGTATACACACTAAAACGTTTCCAAGTCAGATTGAAGCCTAAAGTTCCTCTTGCGGCAGGTTCTTCATCGCCCACTACAACCTGATTGGATGAATCCCAATATTTAGTGACAGTACCATCGGCATTCAAAAAAAGTTCATCACCGGTAGCTGGATCAATGCCCAATGACCTCATCGCCCAAATAGCAGTCTGTGAAACCCCTTCCGAATACTTCTTATAGCTTTTGGAGCCTGTAGAACTAGCACTTTGTTGGGGATTGTTCAAATAATCATCCACCTTATCATTATAAGCTTTCAGACTCTCTGCTATTTTCACCAATCGGTTTTTATTATGAGATAAGTTCGCAAACAAATTCAGATTCCAATCTCGAGTCCGGATTACATTTGCACGAACATCCAACTCGAATCCTTTATTTTCGATCTCTCCTATATTATCCATATAGGTTACAAATCCGGAATGGCTAGGAATTGTTACGGAATTGATACAGTCCACGGTTCGTTTCACATAATAACTCCCTTTCACATACAGAATATTTTTCAGTATGCTGACTTCCATACCGACATCCAACGTATTAGTCGTTTCCCAAGTCAGACCTTTATTCCCCAATGCGTATAACACAGCTCCATAACCGGTCTTATACCATTGATCGGAAAGAATCCGATAAGTTGTCTTTGCATCATAAGAAGCGAAATTCACTTTACCGACCTGTCCATAACTAGCACGCAATTTTAATAAGTCGAAAACGCCCTGCTCCTTAAAATATTTATAATTATGAATATTCAATCCGGCGCCAAAACTCCAGAATGGAGCATATTTGTTGTCAGAACCGAATTTTGAAGACCCATCCATACGTATACTTGCATCAAACAAGTAAATGTTGTCATAACTATAGTTGACCAAACCGATTAAACCCATCAAACGAGAGTGTTCCTCACTTTGTTGCGGTTTATAAGGCATCTCCTGCGCATAATTAGGAGAATGTAGACTACCCGACGGGAATCCTCTATAACTGGCAGATAAACTCTTAGTCTGATTTTCCATGACATTCATTCCCGCCGAAACATTCACATTGTGCTTATTAATAGAACGATTGTACGCCAAGGATGCTTGCCAGTCAAGTGTGAAGATATTTCCAGATCCAGTTGACAACTCTCCGGAAGAAAGATTAGTCGCACTTAAAGGATTCGAATTTTTCTGAGAATGCGGATCTAAGAAACGTTCGTTCTCATTAAATTGACGAGTTAAACCCAAAGTAGTTTTAAATAATAAATAATTATTTATATTCCACTGGGCACTCAAATTATTGATCACTTGCTCGTAAGAGGATTTACTATAACTACCCAGCGTAGCCTCATAAAGAGGATTATATCTGTTAGTTTTGAGCCCCCAATACTCCAACGTTTCCAAAGGATTACCATGCTCGTCCTGATAAATGTCATAAGGCAACTGAGAAGTATAATCAGAGAAAGAACCATAAGGCGAATCTTTTGAACTGTTCACATCATAAGTAAAGTGATTTCGGAAAATGAAATTACCAATTGAATATTGAATATACGCACCGGCACCCCACACGTCACGCTTCGAACCTTTCATGACTCCATTGTTCTTATTCAGATTCAGCTCTACGCCAAAACGCAACTTGTCCGATCCCCCATCCACATAAAGGCTATGATTCATATTAAGAGAGGTCTGCAACGGTTTATCCAGCCAGTATGTATCGACTCCATTAAGAACGTTATATAGCTTCTTGTAATAAAAGTTCCGATATCGATTCTCCGAGTCGACCCCTCCTAGCGGATCTTCAAAGGCTCCCGCAATTCTTTCAGCTTCCAATTTATCCGCCGCATTCAGCAAATTATAATCACTCAAATCCGGCATTTCCACCTCTCCTGTCAGGCTATAAGAAACGTTAAGTTTACCGGGCTTCGGAGTGACAGTCGTAATCACAATCACACCATTAGCAGCACGCGAACCATACATAGCTGTCGCAGCGGCATCCTTCAAAATCGTAACACTTTCGATGCGTGAAGGATCCATATCATACAACTTCGTAACGCTAATCTCGAATCCATCCATGATAAATGTCGGAAGGTTCGGATTATTGACCAAAGAAGACTTAGAAGTCACATCTGTCACATCCAGTTCCTTTATCCCAATTCCCGACTTACCACGAAGATAGACTTCCGGTAAAGCGTTCGGGTCAGAACCCCACATGTTATTTTCTGCAATGCGAAATGAAGGGTCAAATGCCTGAATAGCCGATATGACATTGGTCTTTGAGACTTTTTGCAGCTCTTCTTTCTTGATGGAAACCGTATTACCGGTAAAACTCTCCTTTCTCAGGTTTGCATAACCTGTCACTACTACCTCGTTCACCTCATTCACGTCCTCCTTCATGCGAACCTGAATCTCTTTTTTCTGGTTACCTTTCACTGTTACTTCTTGAGTAACCATTCCAATAAAAGAGACTATCAGAACAACATCCTCTCGTGGGGCACTAAGCTTAAAATTCCCATCAATGTCACCGACAGTACCTCCCTGCACTCCTTTTACCCGGACGTTTACTCCAGGCAAGGAATGGCCTTCCGCATCTGTAACCTTACCTCTAATAACCCGGTAACTATTGTCCTCTACTTTAACAGTAACCTTAGTCTGTGCACTAGCAAAGAAAGTGTACGGAAGCATAGCTACCAGTAATAAGCAGCCCATAATAAAACTTCGCTTTTTTTTCATAAATGCTGTGTTGTATTTAGTTATATATGTAATCAAAAAAATTATTTTATCTACTATTTTTTACGACGACGCCACCAAGTGATGATGTATCCTGCTAACAATCCTACAGGAATAATTCCCATAAACAAGATGCGAACAAAAACTAAAGCTCCCTGACCAGAGATGGACAGCTTATCGTCATACGGATGAGGACGATCATCATTTACGGGGAATTGATTATAAGACAATTCACGGAAAGCTTCAGTAATCAGCGTAAAGTTAGAAGTGCTCAAATCATTCCTATTAGTAGTCAATTCACTATTCGCCATACAATCGGCATCACCACATACATAGATACGCTGTTCTTTATCACCTACTTGGCGAGTTAAACGCACCACCAAAGGAATAGAATCAGCTCTTTCACCTGTTTCCGGATTGATTTCCGGTTTGTCATCCACAAAATCAGTTGTTTGCTGTTCATTCCAAGCCTTTGCAGTGGTAGCAAATAAGACTGAAGACTTAAAGCCGCAACTATCATTAAGTACTAATTCTACAGCTCCAGGCATAGAAAGTTTAGAGCTATATCGCCCCATTGTATAATAACCTTTATTCTCTGTTATAGCTGTTTCTGTAGGATTCACAAATAATTGATTGGGAGCATATCCCTCTGTCTCTTCCACTACAATGCCTGGCATAAATGTAATACCCAAATTTTCAACTAATGGATTCATCAATGGTTGACGCCGTGGTTCGCAAGCTATAATCATGTTACCTCCGCGAGCTATAAAACGTTGTATTTTAGCTATCTCATCCGGTGTGTATGCTTCACGTACATCTGCTATAACGATAATATCAATGTTATCAGCAATATCTGTTGCCATAGAATCCGCCTTCAAATCCAAAACACTCACTCCGAACCCTTGATTGATCAGAGAATATCGGAAAGTGAGATTTTTTGCAAATGCACTATAATCACGTTCACCGCCTCTGTAAATATCACGTTCACCATGTCCTGTGATAAAGGCAACCTGTGGAGACTTGACAACCATCGTTTTCAAGGCAGCCGTAATTTCAGATTCACGAGGATCACGCTGATTATCATCATAAATGCGTAAAAAAGCTTTCTGACCATTTTCACGTTCGAAAAGATAAACAAAACGATTGCCTTCTTCTTCCAGATTAATACCTTTGGAGTCTGTTACTTTCTTGATATCTTCCGGAGAAAGGAACATATTAAAATCCAAATCATAAGTATCACACAAACGCTGAGCTATTTCTTTGTCTGATAATCCGGAGAATTGTGCATAAAGACGAGGATTATCCGTATGGTCATAATAATACACATACTCCATCTTCATTTCCGGTTTGAAACGGATATAGTCTTCAAACTTACGCATTTCCCAATTCCTGTTTTTCGGCATTCCCTTGTTGAAATTATCATCCAGCAGGTTAACGAACATCGTAAGAGTCAATCCACCGTCCAGCTTCGTCATTACTTCCTGACTTGGAGGAGTCAAAGTATTTGCCTTAGTTGCTGTTGCATCATAGTAACACATTAACTTAGGTTGGGAAGTCACATAACCGACCAATAATGTAACACACAACACACCGATATACTGCACCATCTTACTTAAACTATTGGCTGTAGTACGTTCGAACTTCAATTTCAAAACAGAAAGTGACAAGAACAGTACAACCACAATAATAAAATAGAATGCATCTTCACTACAAATCATACCATGAAGAAACTTGTCCGAGCGTCCTGCCAAAGATAACCAATAGGTAAGATCACGAACAAAATCAATGTCCTGTCCAATATTACCCATAAAATTAAGAATAGCAAGAACAGTCAATGTTCCAACAGCCGCAACCACCTGATAAGCAGTCAAAGTAGACATAAACAAACCTATAGCTGCATAAGCACATACCAACAAAAAGATTCCAAGTATCCCGGTCAAAGCAAACGGAAAATCAAAGTTCTCCACAATACATGCACTATAGATAAAATAGGCAAACAAGATAGCAACCAGAATCAATGCATATACCAACATAGATATATATTTACCTAGAATTATCTGTATATTGGTAATAGGGGAAGAATACAGCAACTTGATGGAACCACTGCTATACTCCTTACTCATCAATCCCATTGTAAGTAATGGTATATAAAGGTACAAGTTATCCTGCATACTTGAATAAACACCACTGTATCCTAACAATAAAGCACTGGTCAGGTTATAAGGGCGGTAGTTTAGTGCCAAATAACGTAATTGATCGGAAATCAAGTCGGAAAATGTCAGTCCGGCCTGAAATGCAAATATGATAAGGATCAACCATGCAATAGGTGAACAAAAGAGAGTATTCAGTTCAGCCTTTGCTATTTTCCATATAGTTTTCATACTTAATCTTTATTTTCTAAGTTTGTGTTTACTTCTTTCCAGAAAGACGGGCAAAAATCTCATCCAAAGAAAGACGTTCCAACTGAATCTCTTCCAGTTGCCATCCATTAGCGACACTAGTAGCAATCATTTTCTCGGTTATTCCATCCGTTTCAGCTATATGAAAGCGGTAGTGACAATCCCCCAAACAATCGACAGAAGTAATACCTTTAAGCTTGACAAGTTCTTCTATTGCCGGAGCATTAACCAATGTTGCAGTGAAAGAAGTAGGAGCAACATAATTATCAAAATCATCCATACTTCCAGAGAAAACGACCTTTCCATGTTCAATCATACGAATTTCATCACAAGTAGCCTGAACTTCCGGTAAAATATGCGTGGAAAGCATTACTGCATGATCGGTAGCAAGTTCCTTAATTAAATTACGGATTTCGACAATCTGATTAGGATCAAGACCATTTGTCGGCTCATCCAGCACAACAAATTGCGGATGATGAACAATAGCCTGTGCAATGCCAATACGCTGCTGATAACCACCGGACAGATTACGCAGGAGACGTGAACGAAAATGAGTTACTCCGCAACGAGCCATAGCACGCTCTACGGCTTTCCCAATCTCCATGGGTTCCATCAGACGAAGATTTGCACAATAAGTAAGATACTCCTCAACTGTCATATCCGGATATAAAGGCGGACGTTGAGGCAAAAAACCTATGAACTTCTTTGCCTCTACCGGATTCTCACGCAGATTGATGTTATTAATCCAGACATTTCCTTCTGTCTGATTCAAAACCCCACATATAATATTCATAGTTGTGGACTTACCGGCGCCGTTGGAACCCAACAGACCGAAAACTCCCTTACTTTTTACTTCAAGATTTATATCGCGGATAGCCCAATCTACACTATAACGGTGAGAAAGGTGCTCTACTCTGACAATAGCTTCTTCCATGATGTGTTTGTATTTTATAAGGATACTCTTTATTATCTTCTCTTTCTACGAACAAGGATCGTAATTCCACAAGCGGCAAAGATTAGCGGCAAAAGTGCGTAGCAGCCATATCTCACCATTTTACGCGCATCACGTCCTATAGATACTGCATTATCTTCCGGATTAATCCGCTCTGTATCTAACGGATATTCATCGTAAGAAAGCCATTTAAAAGTTCCGGTAATTACTGTAAAATTATTAGATGAATAACCATTGCGGCTTTTGCTCATTTCTCCATTACTTACGCAATCCGCATCTCCTGTTATGACGATACGTTGTTCTTTATCACCAACTTTACGGTCAAGCGCCAAAATTGTAGGAATAATACCTTGCTTCTCACCCGTTTCAGGGTTATACTGCGGTTTATCATCTAAGAAGTCTGTTGTTTGCAACTCATTCCAACATAAAGAGTCTGTAACAATCACCGGAGAGGCATTGAAACCTTTAGAAGGGTCAAATACCAAACCAACAGCATCAGGCATTGTAATGACAGATCTGAACTCATATGGACGGGTATAAGGTTTAAAACGCTGCGCAGCTTCTTTAGTTATATGCCCGGCAATCAATGACGGAGAATCATTCTCTTTCATTTCAACTAATGTTCCTGACATAAAAGTCACTCCCATTTGTTCAGTTATGGGATTCATTATTTCCTGACGACGGGCATCACCTAAAATGAAAAGATTTCCTCCACGAGCGATATACTTATTCAAACGATCATTTTCAACTTCATTGAAAGGCGTTTTCATATCTGCTATCACTACAATATCTATATCTTCCGGTACTTCCTGATCTTCCAAAGACAAGGTTACTACATCGAATCCCTGATTTCTCAAAGAGTAACGGAAATATTGATTCTCCGCAAATTGATTATAGTCCCGATCGCCCGTTTTATAAATATCACGCGTCTCATGACCAGTAAGAAAAGCAACTTTCGGTGATTGTACCACAAAACGTTTCAAAGCTGTAGAAATTTCGGTTTCCGACGGATGCTTTTCATTATCATTAAATAAACGCAAAATACTCTTCTGACCATTATCCCGTTCTACAACACGTATAAAGTGATTTCCTTCATTCCGCAAATCTATTTTCTCACGAATCTGTTCCGGAGTCAAAAACATATTAATATTCAAATTCAAAATGTTTGCCATTTTTTGAGCTTTTTCCTCAAGAGTATTACAGCCTTCAAGGCGGAAATCCAATTGAGAATTAGCCTCATCATAATAGTAAACATACTCCATCTTTGTATCCGGTTTGAAGCGAATATACTTTTCAAACCTCTCATAATCACTCTTCAGCTGACTTGGCAAAGCAATAGCATAATTATCATCCAGCAGATTCATGTAGCTGGTTATTTTCAAACCACCATCTATTTGCTTCATAATATCCTGACTCGTTTTCGTCAGTGTGTTACGCTTTGTTGCTGTTGAATCATGATATAATTTCAAAGTAGGTAATGTAGAAATATACCCCACTAATAAAGCAGATAAAACCACAGCACCATAAGTTCCCCATGTTTTCCCACGAGATTCTTTACGACGTCCGGCACGCAGTTTCAATACAGAAAGAGTTAAAAACAATGCAATAATTAATAAGAAGTACAACAGATCTTCACTGCAAATCAATCCGTTTATAAATTCATCCGCACGTCCGGATATAGATAACCAATATGTGACATCGCGCACAAAAGCATAATCCTGTCCAACTTCACCAACATAATTCAATGCAGCCAATACAGCCAAAGTTCCCATAGCGGCTACTACTTGATAAGAAGTAATACTGGACATAAACAAACCTATAGCCCCGTAAGCACAAATCAGCAAATATATACCCAATATTCCGGTAAAGAGTAAGCCTAAATCGGCATTCGTAATAGTGATGCCACAAAATACCCCAACAACTAATAAGGGAAGAATCAATACTAAATTGTAAATCAATACCGACAAGTATTTACCAAAGATAATCTGGCTGTCAGTAACCGGAGATGAGAACAGCAGTTTTATAGAACCACTACTATATTCCCTACTCATCAACCCCATTGTTAACAAAGGGATATATAGATAAAGGTTACGCAGGAAGCCCGGAAAGATTCCCATCCAACCTGTAAAAATAGAGGCTGTCACATCCCAAAGAGTATATCCTAATGCTTGTCCCTGTACCTGACGATCGAACGCATTTCCAAAAGCCACACCCACCTGCACAGCAAAAATAACTAGAATAAGCCATGCCACCGGGGAACAAAATAAGGAACGCAATTCGGCAATAGCTATCCGATATGTAGTTTTCATATCAATGTTTTATTATATTTTGTGATTAATCGATTTTTATTCCTTTTCCGGACAACTGTGCAAAAACAGTATCCAATGAGTCCCGTTCAAGAATAATTTCGCTGGGGCGCCACCCTTTCTCCACGCCCATTTCCGTTATACGTCGTGTCATGCCATGATCGTTTCCATCAAAATGACAACGGAAACGAGTAGCAGTCAGCTTTTCGACTTTAAGGATACCTGGAATTTTCTCTAATTCTTCTGTTTGTGGAGGATTCTCCAGGATAGTCACCAAAGTACTGGGGGCCATGTAATTATTGAAATCACGGATAGTTCCGGAAAATACAACATTTCCATGTTCAATCATCTTAATTTCATCACAAGTGGCTTGTACTTCCGACAGGATATGAGTAGACAGCATCACTGCACGGTCTACCGCTATTTCTTTTATTAAGTGACGGATTTCGACAATCTGATTCGGATCAAGTCCGTTGGTGGGTTCGTCCAAAACAACGAAAAGCGGATTATGTACGATTGCCTGGGCAATACCGACACGCTGCTGATATCCACCAGACAAATTACTAATGAGACGTTTGCTATAGTGCATTATTCCACACTTTTCTTTCGCACAATCAACAGCAACCCTGATACTTTTAGAGTCCATGTGCCTGAGTTGTGCACAATAGACCAAGTACTCATCTACCGTAAAGTCAGCATACAAAGGAGGCTTTTGAGGAAGGAAGCCTATAAACTTCTTGGCTTCAACCGGATTTTCTCTCAAACTAATACCATTTACAAATACTTCACCCTCTGTTTGGTTCAGTACCCCACACATGATGTTCATAGTGGTTGACTTTCCTGCGCCATTAGACCCCAACAGACCAAAAACTCCTTTTTTCTTGATCTCCAGATTAATGTCCCGGATAGCCCATTGTACGCTGTAGCGATGTGAAAGGTGCTCTACCCTCACTATAGGTTCATCCATAATTTAAAAAGTTAAATACCCTAATAAAAATTAAACTCACGACAGGTTTAATTAGGCTATTATAAAAAAAGAATACGTGTTTTAACCTTGTGATGCTCTTGTTTATAAATCCCTAAAAAACTTTGCGAAATTATAAACCTTTATATTTATACGCAAATTTTTCAGGAAGACATTTTCTATGAGCGATTTGACAAAAAACAAAAGAAATGACATAAAGTCAGCATTATCTACTCTGAATTCGCAATAATAGCCTAGTATTTATTTTAAAAAGCGACAATATTCAGATATTTCAATTCTAAAAGTCAAACAGTTACAAATTCAACTTTAACCTTATTTAAACTTTAAGCAAAGTTTTACGAGTTTTAATGAATTGATTCTAAAATTCAAATACCATTTAACAAATAAAACGATCCTGTTTACTCTTTTTTTCTGTTATTAAAGCCGCACATACCATTAACTTTCTTTTAATCTATCTGCTATTAAACCTTTTCTTTCAGGTGTCGTCTAATCACAAGAAGATATTATATAACGTGCTATATACTATACTAAACCATGAATAAAAAAACTAAATGGGGCATCATTATTCTTATCGGTGCCGGAATTATCGGTGGAGGAATTTACTCACAGTTACCTAAAACTAACGACGAACTGGCTGCTGCTGACAAGGTAAAAAACACCCAAAAGAATGGGAAGAAAATTCTGAACGTCAATGCCAAAGTCATAAAACCTCAACTATTAACAGACGAATACACCACTACCGGTGTACTTTTACCGGACGAGGAAGTAGATTTATCTTTTGAAACCTCCGGAAAAGTAGTCGAGATCAATTTCGAAGAAGGAACGCCCGTAAAGAAAGGCCAACTTCTTGCCAAGGTGAACGACCGGCAGTTACAAGCACAGCTACAAAGGTTGGTATCACAACTAAAATTAGCTGAAGATCGAGTATTCCGACAAGATGCCCTGCTCAAACGGGACGCAGTCAGTAAAGAAGCCTATGAACAGGTAAAGACTGACTTGGCAACATTAAATGCTGATATAGAAATAGTGAAAGCAAACATTGCCCTGACTGAACTCCGCGCTCCGTTTGACGGAATCATTGGTCTCCGGCAAATCAGTGTCGGTTCATACGCTTCGCCGACAACCATTGTTGCCAAACTGACAAAGATTACTCCATTGAAAGTTGAATTCTCAGTACCGGAACGCTATGCAAGTCAGATTAAGAAAGGGACGAACCTGAATTTTAGAATTGAAGGAAAACTAGATGCCTTCAGCGCAAAGGTATATGCAGTAGAGTCAACGATTGACCCTAACCTGCATCAATACACAGCACGCGCACTTTATCCCAATACCAATCGTGCCCTGCTTCCCGGTCGATACACAAGTATACAATTGAAAAAAGAAGAAATTCCGAATGCGATCGCCATCCCAACGGAAGCTATTGTACCGGAGATGGGAAAGGATAAAGTTTTCTTGTATAAATCAGGAAAAGCTGAGCCTGTAGAAGTAACAACAGGCATTCGTACGGATGCTGAAGTACAAATTGTAAGAGGACTTCAAGTAGGAGATACCATTCTTACATCAGGAACACTGCAACTTCGTCTGGGACTTCCTGTTACATTGGACAATATTGACTAATACCTGCCATGCCTTATGAATATATCTGAATTAAGTATACGCCGTCCGGTATTAGCTACGGTACTGACAATCATTATTCTCCTCTTTGGCTTCATCGGATACAGTTATCTGGGTGTCCGTGAATATCCATCGGTGGACAACCCGATCATTTCTGTCAGTTGTTCTTATCCGGGGGCCAATGCCGACGTAATTGAAAACCAGATAACCGAGCCACTGGAACAAAATATTAATGGTATACCGGGCATCCGGTCTCTATCCAGCGTCAGCCAGCAGGGACAAAGCCGTATTACGGTAGAATTTGAACTTTCAGTCGACCTGGAAACTGCAGCAAATGACGTACGTGACAAAGTTTCCCGTGCCCAACGTTATCTGCCCCGAGACTGTGACCCACCGACTGTATCAAAAGCGGATGCCGATGCGATGCCCATTTTGATGGTTGCCCTCCAAAGCGACAAACGCTCACTGCTTGAATTAAGTGAGATTGCGGACCTAACTGTCAAAGAGCAATTGCAGACAATCTCTGATGTAAGTAGTGTATCCATTTGGGGTGAAAAGCGTTATTCCATGCGCCTTTGGCTCGATCCGGTCAAGATGGCGGGATACGGTATCACTCCGATTGATGTAAAGAATGCTGTAGACAATGAGAATGTCGAACTTCCTTCGGGTAGTATTGAAGGAAACACTACTGAGCTGACAATCCGTACGTTGGGATTAATGCATACCGCCGATGAGTTCAATGATCTTATTGTAAAAGAAGACAATAACCGTATCGTCCGCTTCAGCGATATCGGACGCGCAGAACTTGGGCCTGCCGACATCAAAAGTTACATGAAAATGAACGGTGTACCCATGGTAGGTGTTGTTGTTATTCCACAGCCGGGAGCCAATCACATCGAAATTGCCGATGCTGTGTACAAACGCATGGAACAGATGAAGAAGGACCTGCCGGAAGATGTGACGTATAGCTATGGTTTTGATAATACCAAATTTATCCGGGCATCTATCAATGAGGTAAAAGAGACTGTATATGTAGCCTTTATTCTGGTTATCATCATCATCTTCCTTTTCTTACGCGACTGGCGGGTGACGCTGGTTCCGTGCATCGTAATTCCCGTATCGCTGATTGGAGCATTCTTCGTCATGTATCTTGCCGGATTCTCCATTAACGTACTTTCCATGCTTGCCATTGTGCTGGCCGTGGGACTGGTGGTGGATGACGCCATCGTAATGACGGAGAACATCTATATCCGTATCGAAAAAGGAATGAGTCCGAAAGAAGCGGGAATAGAAGGAGCCAAAGAGATCTTCTTTGCCGTTATTTCAACGACCATCACACTAGTTGCAGTATTCTTCCCGATTGTCTTTATGCAAGGTATGACAGGACGTTTGTTCCGGGAATTCAGTATTGTAATTTCCGGTTCTGTCATTATCTCTTCATTTGCGGCACTGACTTTCACACCGATGCTGGCCACGAAGTTACTCATCAAACGTGAGAAACAAAACTGGTTCTACACTAAAACAGAACCGTTTTTTGAAGGGATGAACCGATGGTACAGCCGTTCGCTCGCTGCTTTTTTGCGCAAGCGCTGGCTGGCACTTCCGTTCACTTTTATAACCATCTGCCTGATCGGCTTCTTATGGAATGCTATTCCGGCAGAAATGGCACCGCTTGAAGACCGGTCGCAAATCTCGATCAACACCCGAGGTGCGGAGGGTGTCACTTATGAATATATCCGGGACTATACCGAAGATATCAACCAGCTTGTAGATTCTATTCTGCCGGATGCGGAAGCGGTGACAGCACGTGTATCCAGTGGTAGCGGAAACGTACGCATTACACTGAAAGACATGAAAGACCGTGACTACACGCAGATGGAAGTTGCGGAAAAGATATCAAAGGCAGTTCAGAAAAAGACCATGGCACGCTCGTTCGTACAACAGCAGTCTTCTTTCGGCGGACGCCGGGGAAGTATGCCTGTTCAATACGTACTTCAGGCTACCAATCTTGAAAAACTGCAGGAGGTATTACCGCAGTTCATGGCCAAAGTATATGAGAATCCGGCTTTCCAGATGGCAGACGTAGACTTGAAGTTCAGCAAACCGGAAGCCCGCATCAAGATCAACCGTGACAAAGCAAGTGTAATGGGAGTCAGTACCAAAAACATCGCCCAAACGCTGCAATACGGATTGAGCGGCCAGCGTATGGGATATTTCTATATGAACGGAAAGCAGTATGAAATTTTGGGTGAAATCAACCGCCAGCAACGAAACAAGCCTGCCGACCTGAAAGCTATCTACATCCGCAGCAGCAATGGAGATATGATACAGCTGGATAATCTGATTGAGCTGGAAAACGGTATCGCTCCACCCAAACTGTACCGCTACAACCGATTTGTATCAGCCACAATTTCCGCCGGACTGGCTGACGGAAAGACCATCGGACAAGGACTGGATGAAATGGACAAGATTGCCAAAGAAACATTGGATGATACTTTCCGTACCGCATTATCCGGAGACTCCAAGGAATACCGTGAAAGTTCTTCGAGCCTGATGTTTGCCTTTATTTTGGCTATCCTTCTGATTTATCTGATCCTGGCAGCACAGTTTGAAAGTTTCAAGGACCCGTTAATAATCATGTTAACAGTGCCTTTGGCTATCGCCGGAGCCTTGGTATTCATGTATTTCGGAGATATCACAATGAATATTTTCAGCCAGATCGGTATTATCATGCTGATTGGTCTCGTGGCTAAAAACGGTATCCTGATCGTGGAATTCGCCAATCAGAAACAAGAAGCAGGCGAGGATAAAATGAGCGCCATCAAAGATGCCGCATTACAGCGTCTGCGCCCGATTCTAATGACAAGTGCTTCTACTGTACTGGGACTTATTCCATTGGCATTTGCCAGCGGAGAAGGCGCCAATCAGCGTATCGCCATGGGTACGGCTGTAGTAGGTGGTATGGTTGTTTCCACACTGCTTACTATGTATATCGTGCCGGCCATCTACAGTTATATTTCGACTAACCGAATCAAAATAACAAAAGAATGAAACAGAAAAGTATTTGCATGAAACAAATCATATACATAGTTACCGCATGTGTCTTCGTATTAGTTTCTCCAGTGAAGGCACAGCGAATCTATTCCTTAAAAGACTGCCTGGAAGAAGGGCTGCAAAACAATTATTCTCTGCGCATCGTCCATAACGAAGAACAGATCAGCAAGAATAACGCGACACTCGGAAATGCAGGTTATCTGCCTACTTTGGACTTTTCTGCCGGATATACCGGAAACCTGGACAACATCGAGACGAAAGCCCGTGCCACCGGAGAGGTCACCAAAAATAATGGAGTCTACGACCAGACAGTTAACGTCGGCCTCAACCTCAACTGGACCATCTTCGACGGATTCAATATCAGCACTACGTACAAGCAACTAAAGGAACTGGAACGGCAGGGCGAAATCAATACCCGCATTGCCATTGAAGACTTCATCGCCGATCTTGCCTCGGAATACTACAACTTCATCCAGCAAAAGATCCGTTTGAAGAACTTTCATTATGCGATGTCACTTTCCAAAGAACGCTTGCGTATAGCAGAAGCGAGCCATCTTGTCGGTAAATTCTCAGGTTTGGATTATCAGCAAGCCAAAGTGGACTTCAATGCGGACAGTGCCCAATACATCAAGCAACAGGAATTGCTGCACTCCTCACGCATCCAACTTAATGAATTGATGGCCAACAATAATGTAAATCAGATTATCGTCATCAAAGATTCTACCATTGACGTACACAGTGACTTACTGTTCGACGATTTATGGAATGCTACCTTATCCACCAATGCTTCTTTGCTGAAAGCCGACCAGAACACCGTACTGGCACAGCTGGATTACAAAAAGATCAACTCCCGCAACTATCCATACCTCAAACTGAATACCGGCTATGGATATACCTTTAATAAGTATGATATCAATGCAAATAGCAGAAGAGGCAACTTAGGCTTTAATGCCGGAGTTACTGTCGGTTTTAATATCTTCGACGGCAACCGCCGCCGTGAAAAGCGCAACGCAACCCTTGCCTTCAAGAATCGTCGTTTGGAACGACAGGAACTGGAGTTAGCCCTTCGTTCCGATCTCAGCAACTTGTGGCAAGCATACCGTAATAATCTTCAGCTGCTGAATCTGGAACGGCAGAATCTTGTGACTGCCAAAGACAATCATGATATCGCCATGGACCGTTATATACAGGGAGACCTTTCCGGTTTTGAAGTACGCGAGGCACAAAAGAGTCTGCTGGATGCCGAAGAACGTATTCTCTCGGCAGAATACAACACCAAACTTTGCGAAATTTCACTACTGCAAATCAGCGGAAAAATCACCAAATATCTGGAGCAATAAAACATTGATTCTCCTGTTTTCATTGGGCTAATCATCTGATAAAAGCGATTAGCCCAATTTTTATGCCATTAAGAACAGATATTACCCTTCATTCCCGACCTTTTCTTCTACATTTGCACACACCATAACATTCACTTAACAATAGAAGTCATGAGACAAACAGCCTTTTTCTTTCTGTTACTTTTCATTCAGACCGGAGTTTCAGCCCAAACAACAGATTACAGGAAACAACAGAATTACAAAGAATGGGTACACCTCGCTCCCAAGTTCAATGATGCCTTTTTCCGGACAGAAGAAGCACAACGCATCGGAGACAATGTATTATTGTATCAGCAAGTCACGGGAGGCTGGCCCAAAAACATTTACATGCCGGCAGAACTGACAGAGCAGGAATACACCAAAGCATGGAATGCGAAAGGAGACGTCAACCAAAGTACCATTGACAACAACGCCACGACAACCGAAATTCAATATCTAGCCCGTCTTTATCAAGCTACACAAAAAGAGAAATACAAAGAAGGAGTACTGAAAGGTATCCAATATCTGCTCAAAGCACAATATGACAATGGCGGATGGCCTCAGTTTTATCCGCGTCCTACAGGATACTATATCCAAATCACCTACAATGATAACGCAATGGTCAGAGTCATGCAGCAGTTACGGGAAATCTACGAAAAGCAGTCCCCTTATACTTTCATCCCCGATGAAACCTGCCAGCAAGCACGTAAAGCCTTTGACAAAGGAATAGAATGTATCCTCCGGACACAGGTTCGCCAAAACGGGGAACTGACAGTATGGTGCGCGCAGCATGACCGCATCACACTGGAGCCCTGCAAGGCACGTGCATATGAGTTGCCTTCATTGAGCGGACAAGAATCTGACAATATCGTGCTTTTGCTCATGTCTCTCCCCCATCCATCGGAAAAAGTAATTGAATCGATAGAATCAGCCGTCAAATGGTTCAAGAAGTCCGAAATAAAAGGAATACAAAAAGAATACTTCACCAACAGTGACGGAAAAAGAGATTACCAGATGATCCCTTGCGAAGATTGTCCCGTACTATGGGCACGTTTTTATGAACTGGACACCAATCGTCCTTTCTTCTCCGACCGCGACGGAATTAAAAAATACGATATCTCAGAAATCGGACATGAACGCCGGAACGGATATAGCTGGTACAATAAAGACGGCAGCAAAGTACTGGCAAAATATGAGAAATGGAAGAAGGAATTAAATAGGAAATAATACCGGAGGATGCGATAAGAGGGGATGTCAAAAGTCAATAGTAACTAAACTCTCCTCCTTCCTGAAGGAGTTTAGTTACTATTGACTTTTGATAACCTCTCATCTATTTCTATTTTCTATGACTATCCTACTATATATTTAGCAACCTTTCCTGCACGATAGATCAGCCATACCAATCCCCATGAAACGGCGAAAGCAAGAATAGCGGCTACAGGTATCTGCAAACCAATCGGCATATTAATAGCTCTCATCAGCACGACCGACGGCCCTGTAAAGAAATAATGTATCATATAAATACCGAATCCGCAAACAGTGAGATTCGCCAATGCCTTTTTCATCCTTTCCGAGTTCACTTTTACTTTCTTTGCCAACATAAACACAGGTATCGTCATCATTACAACATTAAGAGAACAATAGGTAAAGAAGAGTTCCAGCATCTCATCCGTATATTCCGGCAATGCGGTTATATGCCTGAAACCTAAGAATGTCACCGCATAACCGACTGCAAACATCGGAATGCCAATCGCCAACGTTTTCTTCAAGCTCCATTCCAGATTTTTCAGATAATGCCCCAACAACAGATAGCCATTGAAACCGGCAAAAGCATACAGCATTCCAAAAGAGTTCCATGAACAGGTTCCCCATAAATAATTAGAAACAAACTGATAATAATAAGGAAGCAGCAAAGTTACCCCCCAAGCCAGCAGAAACATCAGTTTGGCACGTTCCGAAGCCTTCTCTACCCAAGCTGAGAAAACCGGCAAATACAGATACAGCCCGATAAGCAGATAAATATACCACATATGCACGGCTAAAATGGAGAAGTTGAACGGAATCATCAAAATATATTCCAAAGATACAGAGAATGATTGCTGCATCACTTCCTCTCCCGCATACGGGAAGAAATCAAGAATAATCTGAGGATTCAGTCCCAACAGGCCTGTAATCCAAGGGAACAGATTATAGAGCACCGACCATATCAGGAACGGATAAAAGACGCGGGGAATACGTTTCTTGTAAAAAGTAGAAGCATCACCTCTTACAGGCAGAAGCAATGCACCGGTAATCATCACAAACAGAGGCACGCACGGACGCAGTACAGATCCGTAAATAGCCCCCCAAAGTTTTATTTCTCCGATATTCGGAGCCGTGCCGGGATAAAAATTAAACGGATCGGTGCAATGACAGCAGACAACTGTAAACATCGCAATAAAACGAACGACATCCAGCCAAACAATATGCTGGTTCTTTTGATTGGATAAATTCATCACTAGTGGTTTCATGGTGTTTTAATTATTAGATAAGCAAGTTTATAAAAAAAGGGATACCCATACGAAAACTGACAGGTATCCCAAATGAATGTTTATGTAATCAACCGCAAGAATAACTTGCCATTACTTATTACTTGTTACTTATTACTTGTTATTTGGCACAACGTGGTTTTATCTGTTTGAAGAAGTCATTTCCTTTGTCATCTACCAAAATAAATGCCGGGAAATCTTCCACTTCAATTTTCCAGATTGCTTCCATGCCCAGTTCCGGATATTCTACGCACTCAATGCTCTTGATGTTGTTCTGAGCAAGGATTGCAGCCGGTCCGCCGATAGAACCCAGATAGAAGCCGCCATATTTCTGACAAGCATCTGTAACCTGCTGGCTACGGTTACCTTTCGCCAACATAACCATGCTGCCACCGTGGCTCTGGAACAGCTCAACATACGAGTCCATACGTCCGGCAGTTGTCGGGCCCATTGAACCGCAAGCCATACCAGCCGGAGTCTTGGCCGGACCAGCATAGTAAATAGGATGATCCTTGATATACTGAGGCAAATCTTCTCCACGATCCAAGCGTTCTTTCAGTTTAGCGTGAGCGATGTCACGGCCAACGATGATAGTACCGTTCAGTGACAGACGAGTAGATACAGGATATTTGGTCAGTTCTTTCAGAATCTCAGCCATCGGACGGTTCAGATCAATCTTCACTACATCACCTTCACCGGCCTGACGCAATTCTGCCGGAATCAGGCTACCCGGATTTGAATCCAGTTTCTCAATCCAGATACCATCTTTATTGATTTTACATTTGATGTTACGGTCGGCAGAACAAGATACGCCCAGACCTACCGGACAAGAAGCACCGTGACGAGGCAGACGAATGATACGAACATCATGTGCCAGATATTTACCGCCGAATTGTGCACCCAGACCTATCTTGCGAGCTTCTTCCAGTACTTGTTTTTCCAGTTCGATATCACGGAAAGCACGGCCAAATTCATTTCCCGTAGTCGGCAGATTATCGTAGAAGTGAGTAGAAGCCAGTTTCACTGTCAGCAGGTTCTTCTCAGCAGAAGTACCGCCGATCACAAAAGCGATATGATAAGGAGGACAAGCGGCAGTTCCCAGAGTCTTCATTTTTTCCACCAGGAACGGAACCAGTGTACCAGGGTTCAAAATTGCTTTTGTTTCCTGATACAGATATGTTTTGTTGGCAGAACCACCACCTTTCGTTACGCAGAGGAATTCGTATTCCATGCCTTCGGTAGCTTCGATGTCAATCTGTGCAGGCAGGTTACATTTTGTATTTACCTCATCATACATATTCAGAGGCGCATTCTGAGAGTAACGCAGGTTTTCTTCGGTATATGTTTTGTAAACACCCAGTGACAGAGCTTCCTCGTCGGTATAGCCGGTCCACACTTGCTGTCCCTTTTCACCGTGGATAATAGCAGTACCGGTATCCTGACAGAATGGAAGTACCCCTTTGGCAGCCACTTCCGCATTACGCAGGAAAGTCAGTGCTACGTACTTATCGTTCTCGCTGGCTTCCGGATCACTCAGAATCTTAGCAACCTGTTCATTGTGCGAACGGCGAAGCATGAATGACACATCACGAAAAGCTGCATTTGCCATCGCAGTCAAGCCTTCTTTCTCAATTTTCAGGATAGGATTTCCTTCAAACTCGCTTACCGATACATAGTCTTTTGTAAGCAGATAATACTCAGTGGTATCTTTTCCCTTTTCAAACATGGGCTGATACTTAAACGGAGGTGTTGCCATAATCTCTTATTTTATTACGTAATGTTAGTTAGTGAGGCAAAGGTAGTAATTAAAAATAAAGAATGATAACGGAAGAATGAAGAATTAAGAATGAATAACGCAGAAAGGAACTATGCCCACCGCAACAAGAATTTATTCTCATTGCAGTGAGAACTTTTTCTCATACCTATGAGTATTTTTTCTCACTGCGATGAGAAAATTTTCTCATTATGGTGAGAATTTTTTCTCATCGATATGAGAATGGTCTGAGAACTTTATATCACAATAACTACTGTTAATGAGGCAACTAGCCAATAAGCCGGCTTTAGATTTTACTCTTGAATGGACCCGATTCTTTTGATCAATTCATTGCCAAGCGCAGTTTTGTCCTCAATATGCTTCAAGACAGCCGTCACAAACGTGTTACTTTCAAAATCACCACGTACTTGTTCAAAGTCCTGCTTCATTTCATCGTGAGAACCGTCGGCTCCGAATCCTGTCATCGAAGACAGCGAGAACTCTTTGCGGGCATCATCATATACCATTTTATCAAGGCCGACTACCGCCTCTTTCCACGCTTTTACGATACGGATTATGTCTTGTGCCGTTATTTCGTCCGGATTCAAGCCGTAAAACTCCTGAATCTTGTTGTAAGCCCAGGTCCACTCATACGTATAATAATTCTCATGCATTTCCGCAAAGCTGGCGTTGATGGACTTCAACCGGTTGACAGAACCGTTTTCGATGCCATCGAGCAGACGGTCTATTTCACTCTTAGGAGCGATCAGTCCGGACATATCCACCCATTCGCCGGTACCGATTTCCGTGTCCGGTTTCAGACGCTGGCGTATTTCTTCGTTACTTTGGAAATTAATGCCTTCCAGGCGTTTTATGATGGAGTTACCCAAAAACTTATGAATAGCGATCTCATAAAAACGGATACCATTATTTAAAGAGGAGTTCTTGATCTTTGCGCTCTGATAGGAATAGATTTCAGATGTTTCGCCGGATACCCGCCTAAGCTCTTTCAGAATAGAACGTCCCTTGAACATTTTCTGAATGGTGTATGGACTCAGAAGATTGTAATTGATATAATCCAATCGGTTCGGGTCTTTCCGTTTGTCACGTTTCGGCCACTTCTGAGCATCGCGAATGGTACCCACACTTCTCAGATTCACTCCCGGAACCAGATAAGTCGTGTTCCGTTGCTCGATCAGATAAGAGAAAGGAAGATTGGAGGTATCGGCATGATTAACGTGGCGTCCCATTACCAGAGAAAAGGCTCCGACACGTGCCGGCCATAAGATATAGGAGTCGGAGGTCGTTTTGGCTCCTCTTTCCATGGTTCCCTGATGGATAGGCCCCAGTTTATACATATGGTTGCTCTGATTCGATCCCGATCCCGCATTCATAAACGAGAACATACCGGCAATCAATAAAGTCGATTTGTGGTGAGTCACCGTGAAAGGTCCCGCAAAGATGGCGCATGCCTCCCCGTTCTCTCCCTGGCAGTTACTGAAAAACAAGGAATCGGAGGCTGAATAGTTATGTCCCAGTTTGCAAGACTGACCGACAAAACAACGGGTCAGCATCGTTCCGTCATCTACTTCGGAACCGGAAGAGATAATGAAATCATCACATATTACTCCATGCCCGATATGCACTGGCGCTGTCACATTACTGTTGACGCTACCGTTTGTCAAACGGCAAGTACCGCAGATATGGCAATAATCACCGATCCGTACATTCTTGATAGACCCTGTGTTCAGAATCATCACATGATCACCTATACTACCTACCGCAGAAGCATGCTTGTTGGAATAATAATCGGCAATCGCCTTCATGCGATTAATCAGTTCCGGACGGTGACGATACAATGCAAGTATGTACGCCTGGTGTGCCGACAGTTTATCATTGATCAGCACTTCACGTCCGCCCGTTTCATTGAGCACTGTCGCTTCCACCCCATTACCAAAGGTGCTTAGCCCGTCTACCAAAATGATATCCACATTTTCAATGAAGGTATCATTTCCGATTTCATAATTAGCAATGTAGTTTTGAATGTTTTCAATGCAGCAGTTATCCCCTACTACCACATTGTGCAGAGTTACATGACGGAGTCCCGAATGTTTTCTGATCCCTCCGGGCAGTGTAAATTCGGCATCAAATACGCCTAACTTCACTTCACCCGAAAAGCGGGTATGGTGAACATACTCACAGTTAAACCCCTCGGCAACCAAAACATTTCCCCAATCATCAGCCAGACACGACTGGCTCTTCAACTGAAGCACTTCGTCCTCAGTCAATTTACGATAGTCTTTCATATAGATAAAAATAGATATGTACCGCCTCCCCCAATCAGTAAGCGGTACATTGATTATTATTCTTCCTCTTCGTAAGTCTGATAAAGAAAATCGTTATAGGGGTACTTTTGAACATGCAATTCTTTCACTCGCTGATAAACTACATCTTTCAGTTCGTCTATATTGATTCGTTCGCGGGCGGAAATAAAGAGGCAGTTGTCCTCCATCTTTGCCATCCACGTCTTCATCAGTTCTTCGAGTGTTAAGTTTTCCTTTGTTCGGGGGGTAAGGTCGTCCGGCGCCTTCTCCACGTAGGTGTAGGCGTCTATTTTATTGAATATAAGTATCATGGGTTTGCCACCGCCGCCAATGTCGGCAAGTGTCTTGTTCACCACTTCGATCTGTTCTTCAAATCCGGGGTGAGAAATATCTACTACATGCACCAGTAAATCGGCTTCACGCACCTCATCCAAAGTCGATTTGAATGAGTCTACCAGGTCAGTGGGCAACTTACGGATAAATCCGACTGTGTCCGACAGAAGAAATGGCAGGTTATCGATGATCACTTTGCGTACTGTTGTATCGAGCGTAGCGAACAGCTTGTTTTCGGCAAACACTTCGCTCTTTGACAGCAAGTTCATGATGGTCGATTTTCCAACATTTGTATAGCCGACCAATGCAACACGGATCATGCGTCCGCGGTTCTTACGCTGAGTAGCTTTCTGTTTGTCTATTTCCACCAGACGTTCTTTCAATAGTGACATACGGTTGAGGATGATACGGCGGTCCATTTCGAGCTGTGTTTCACCCGGTCCGCGAAGTCCCACAGAACCTCCTTTACCGCTTCCGCTACCGGAGCCACCACCCTGACGTTCCAAGTGAGTCCAGAGTCGTTGCAAACGTGGTAACATGTATTTGTACTGAGCCAGTTCCACCTGCGTTTTCGCATTGGCAGTCTGTGCACGCATCGCAAATATATCGAGGATCAATGAAGTACGGTCTAGTATCTTTACTTTCAGTTCGGCTTCAATGTTACGTATTTGTTTCGCGGAAAGTTCATCGTCAAAGATGACCATTCCCACTTCACGTTCTTCTTCCTCTTCTGTCCGTATATATTGTCTGATCTCTTCCAGTTTTCCTTTTCCGACATAAGTAACCGAATTGGCTGTCGGTAATTTCTGTGTAAATCGTTTCACTACCTCCGCCCCAGCCGTCTCAGCAAGGAAAGCCAATTCATCCAGATACTCGTTCGTTTTCCGCTCATCCTGCATCTGGGTAATGAGTCCGACAAGTACTGCGGTTTCTACTTTGGCTTCGGATATTATAAATTCTTTCATTCTTTAACTTCTACTATATAAATCTAAATATGGTCGCAAATATAACAAAAAAAAAGAGGACAATGTTGTATTGTCCTCTTTTTCGTAACCATTTATAGTAATTCAATTATAAATCAAACCATAACTTTTCCCAAATCTTCGGAGATTCTTTCGGTGCATTGATATTAGCAGTCATCTCTTCCGGGCTATACTCCCATCTTCTGATCAGTTCTTTTGAAGTTGCATCTTCCGGCACTTGTAAGGTCGGGACTTCATTTCCAGCAGTACCAGAACGTCTCCACTGTACAAACTCCTCAAACGGACGATCCATTAAATCAATCCACTGCTGCATATGAATCTCATACAGTGCTTTCTCCTGAGTCAGCGCTGTCAATTCCGGCAAACCTGTAACATATGTATCAATATCCGCTTCCGCTACTCCATAAAATGCACATGCTTCCCGAATGCCTTTCTTATACAATTCATTAGCCTTCGACAAATTCTGAGCAACTCCCAAACCGCGCGCATAAGCTTCCGCTTCCAGAAGCAACTGCTCCTGGCAAGAGTATATTAACTCCGGTGCATCTTTTCTGAAAAGATAACTGCTCACAACAGATGATAACATATTATCTTTGTCATCAGTAACAGCAGGTTCACGGTTACCTAAGCCTCTATATACACCGTCGGCACCCGGTTCAAAATAACAAGGAATACGGGGGTCATTACGTTCCTGCATCGGCTTCAGCATATAGTTGCTGGCAAAAAACAATATCTGTGTACCGCCAACCAATTCTATAAGTTCATACTTAGGATTCTGGTTACCCGGTTCTGCAGAATAAGGGAACACCAAATTATCTGATGCTGATGATACCATGCCTCCAGCCTGTAACAACGTACCAATGGCAGTAGCTTTAGAAGGATCTTTGTCCACCATAACCATCAGTGTTCTGAACTTTAAAGATTTGGCCAAAGTCATCCATTTATTCATATCACCTTTATAATAGATATCGTATTCATCAATCGCATTGGCATCATTCAAATCCATGATCTGCAGTGCTTCATCAAGCAATGACAACACCCCATTCAATACACTTTCCTGAGAATCAAATTTCGGATACTTAATTGTTCCGTTCCAAGATTCAGTGAAAGGGATATCCCCCCATAGCATCGTCGCTTCATACATATGTTCAGCCAACAGAATCTTACACTGTGCAATAGCATTGTGATTCACCGGATCTGCTTCTTCCGCATTTTTAATAGCCAGCATCAAGTTATTACCACCGACAGAGTAGTAATGTTTCCACGTATTTCCTGTACTATAAGGGGAAATGGTATATACCGATTCATCCCAGCCACCATAATCAAGTCCACCGTCAACCTGACACTGTGAACTCATTGATAACGGAATATAGAAGTCACCACCGGTACGTGTTCCGGCCCAGTTTACGGCTACATAGTTAAACAAATATCCGGGATCAACTTTCTCGGCAGTATTGGGGTCATGGTTGATATCAAGCCAGTCGCTGCATGAAGTAAATAACCCACATGTCAAAGCGCTCAATGCATATGCTAATATTTTCTTTTTCATAATCATGTTCGTTTAATTCTTACAATGTTAGTCTGAGATTAAATCCGAAACTTCTGGTAGAAGGGATACTGTTAAACTCTACACCGCCTCCGATCTGAGAAGGACCGAAGAAGTTAGCTTCCGGATCAATATGCGGCACATGATCTTTGATGATCCATAAGTTACGTGCCTCGAAGCCTAAATCCAATGATTTAACAAAGAAACTCTTAAACCATTTACGCGGAAAACTATAGGACAATTGCACTTCTCTAAGTTTCACAAATGATGCATTATAGATATTTCCTTCATTATTACTGGAGTTCGCCACATGCTGCCAGTAGTCCTGCATACTCTTCACCGGAACATCATTAGGTCTGTAAGTTCCGTCATCCTGAAGAATAACACCCGGTTCAATAAAAGAGGCATCTTCACGGTGAGCCACTGTTTCTGCAGCCAAACCACTGCTTCTCAAATTAGCTACTGTTTCCGAATATAAGGAACCTCCATGACGGATATCAATCAAGAAACTAAAAGTCAGCCCTTTATAAGTAAGTGTATTGTTGATACCCATTGTAAAGTCAGGATAAACGTCTCCCAAACGTACGTTATTGACTGTTTCTCTCAAACCTGTCTTAGAGTTGATTACATAATTACCTTGATCATCACGCTTCCAGGCAGTACCGTACAAACCGAACGAATCACCTTTGGCAGCCTTAATCTGCAAACCACTCAATCCGCTAGTCAATGTATATTCATCAAGTCCTTCAGCCAACTCTTCTACAGTCTGCTTATTAGAAGCAAACGTTGCATCCAAGTCCCATTTAAAGTTACGTGTTTCTACAGGAGTCAAGCCCAAAGTTACTTCGACACCCTTATTGGCAATCTTTCCGGCATTGATATTATTAGCAAAGTAACCTGTTGATAACGGGACATCAATACTTACAATCTGATTCTTTGTGATATTGCTATAATAAGTCATATCCAAACGAATCTTTCCACCAAAAAAACGTAAATCAGCTCCGACTTCGAATGAACTTTGGTTCTGAGGTTTCAAGTTTTCATTCGGCAGAACACGAGGCCCGGTAAAACCAACCAGTCCCATGTGTGGGAAAGTATTGACATTACCCAGATATTGCAAAAAGTAAGTACTAGCTGGAGTATATTTAAATGCCAAATTGTACGGATCTTCGTCACTACCCACATTCGCATAACTTAAACGAATCTTACCGTAATTCAGGATGTCTTTATTCTCCATCAATTCTGTGAAAATAAAGCTACCGCTGATAGATGGATAGAAATAAGAACGGTTATTAATAGGCAGAGTAGACGACCAGTCATTACGTCCTGTTACATTAATAAAAAGCATATCTTTGTATCCCAAGCTAATATCTCCATATAAACCGACAAGACGTTTCTTTTCATAATAATTCACCGGAGTAGTAGATTTCGCATTAGTATATGTATACAATCCGTCAACTACCAGGTTCTGAGCTTGTACATTTTCATTCTTCCATTCTTCCTGATAGAGATTATGACCTACCATCGCCTTAAAATGATAATCATTGGCAAAAGTCTTCTCATAGGAAACCATTAAGTCATTATTTATAATTCTTTTATACAAATTCCAAGTCTGAAACTTACCATTTAAGGCTCCTACAGTACCCTTTGCGTAAAGTTTACGTCTTCCTTCTGTATAGAAGTCAGTTCCGGCATTGTTAGTGATAGTCAATCCTTCAATCGGCTTATAAGTCAATGTGATATTACCGATCATACGATCCAGATTATTGGTAAATTTATTCTTATTAATAATCCAGTACGGATTATTACTTTTGCCTTCCGGATCCAACGTAACCTGTTTGCCATTTTCATCAATCCAGTTCTGCTTAATATCATGAATATCAATCGTTCTTGGCAATCCATTGATTAAAGGAATCAGCAAGTTGCTATCATTTGCCCCCTGTGCCGGACGACCTTCAGAATCTGAACGTATATATTGGGCAGAGATGCGTCCTGTGAAGTTGCTAGTAAAGTTCATACCTGCATTCACAGAGAATGCATATTTGTTATAGTCAGAACCTGGCACAACACCGGTCTGATTAGTAGAAGTAAAGCTCAAACGGAAATCAGCCTTTTCACCACCTCCGGCTACTGACACATTATTAATATAGCTCATTCCGGTTTCATAGAAATCCTTCACATTATCAGGATTTGCTTTCAAGGTCACTTTATCTCCTTTATAATCTGTAAATTGCTGATCTTGTACCGATGAAATCTTCGGTCCCCATCCATTCAGCATTTTTACATTATATACTCCGTAGCTACCTTGTGCATACTCATTCTGGAAATCAGGCAATTTAAGTACATTCTCAAATCGTGTTGAAGAGTTTACCGTAACAAATACCGGTGAATTCTTCTTCCCTTTCTTAGTAGTAATAACAATTGCACCGTCTTTTGCACGTGCCCCATACAATGCAGTTGCAGCTGCACCCTTCAATACGTTAATAGATTCAATATCGTCAGAGTTGATATCTCCTGCACGGTTACCTACATCGACTATACCATTGGTTCTGTCAGGATTGTAAGAACCATTGTCAATAGGAAGTCCGTCAATAATAAATAAAGGGGAAGAAACTGTGCCAATAGAGGAAGCACCACGAATCTGTATACTTGAACTACCACCTACCGTTCCAGACGACTGTGCAATTTGCAAACCTGCAATCTTACCGGACAATGAATTAAGCACATTACTTTCACGCGCTTTAGTTATCTCATCTCCTTTTACACTGGATACTGCATAACCTAAAGATTTTTCAGATCGCTTAATACCCATAGCTGTTACCACTACCTCTTCAAGATTCTGAGAATCAGACTTTAACAAAACTTTCAAAGTAGGTTTGATTACGACTTCTTGTGTTTGCATACCAATATACGAAATCTGCAAAGTCTTTGCAGAACTAATGGATTTATATATAACTGATAATCAGTTAGATATATAGGGGATAAATCAGTAACACCAGTCGATATTTTATCAAGCAGAAATAGCTTATATATCTATTTGACAGTTAATTACCCTAATTCAGCTAATGTTTTACTCTCTTTTATGTAATACCACTTCTCTACCGAAATGAAAACTATTTATCTTATAATCAATATTATATCTATAAAACAAGGAGCTATTATAAACAAAAAATAGTATCATGCTATAAGAGGCGCTTTTATTTGTATACAATTAATCAGGTAATGGATGTTGCTAATTAAAAACATTGTCCCATTCATTTTTCTTTTAAAGGCAAGGAAATATTGTAAATATTGGAGACTGCTTATATATTGATCTGTCTTAGTTGAGGTTAGATTGCAAAAAGGCTGCTCCGATCATTGGAACAGCCCTCTCTGTATTTAAACTCTTCTGTTAAAAATCGTCAGCAGGGAAACCTGTTCGACGGAAGCCTGAAACTTTATAAGTTAATCCATCTTCATCGTCGTCGAATTGTACCATATATACGATACTGTCAGCAGGCATCCCACTAGGAGTTGTGGCAGCTTTTTCCAGTACCTTGCCATCAGTTATTTTCACTTTGGATTCATATGTTACATTATCCACAAAGCCTGTTGTCGAGAAAGTCCTCGCTGCATAATTCACGTTTACTTTCAGTTTATATTCCCAGAAGTTTCCTAAATCATCCAACCACATTTCAGTTTCACTGTTGCTGGCTGTATTGTAAGTACTCATTTGCAGATGTCCTGCTCCGAAAGGATCTTCTACTTCTTTCCCGTCAATAAATGCATTCACTGTCACCCACCAGTCTCCTGCCATTTTTTCAACAGCAGTACCACCTGGTTCTGTATCGTTGTCGCATGCCACGAATGTAAAAGCCAGTGAAGCTAAAAGTAATATCATATATTTCTTCATAATCGTATTTTTATTGTTTTACTATAATGTCAAAAGATAGCTGACCGGCATAAGCAACAGTCCATTTCAGAGTCCCAGTCGCAGGGTCCAATAATGTATTAGTCATTTGATCCATGGAATCTCCCCAACCTGCAACATAACTTTCCAGAGGAGTAATGGTATTATCATCATTCAATTCGAATTTGCCAACCATTGCATAGTCCGGTCCATAGCCAGCACGCTGGTCATACCAGCCTCCTAAGAAATCGCTGATATAAAAAATCCCCGGTTCCATCTGGAAAATCACAATCTCATATCCACTGAAAGCTACCACAGAAGGGGCGGTACGTTTGCTTCCTTCGGCTACGGTATAAATTCCGGATTTCAAAGGAGAAGCAGTATTATCTGCCACATATACTGTTCGTGTAAATGTTTTGGCAAAACCGTCCTCGTTGTATGCCGCATATACTAAATTGTAGATTCCCGGAGTGTTGACATCAACACTACCTTTTATCTGAACAGATTCAGTAATATCTTCTCCGTTCATTTCCGCATAATATCCCGGCTCCACAAAGGGTTGCCCTTTTTCTAAAACGATCTTTTCATCACCCTCTCTTTCCAACGTAACAAAATAGGTGACTTTAGAAGTGTCATCTGTTGATTTGTCGCAAGCTCCAAAGACAAACGGCAAACATACTAATATGCTGTATATTATATTTTTCATACGTAAAACTTACTAAGTTATTGGTTACTATTTGATATCCCACCAAACCGGAGTACTTCCCGGTACCCCTGCAGGAGTATTCACATTTTGCTGACGTGCGCTTAATGGATAAGTCATACGTTTCATCAGTCCACCCGCTTCCAGACCATTAGTCCATGGAGCAACTAACTCTCCCGGAGTGTATACTGACTCACTAGCCTGTATCTGTGCTGCTGAATAAGAAGACAGTTTCGGACAATCTGTACGACGAATCTCACTCCATGCTTCCATATGATCCATGTAGAAAAGAGATACCCATTTCTGCATATATATCAAGTTTAACTTGTCTGCCTGTGTAGAAGCAGCAGACCATGCACACGCTCCTTCCAAAATGGTATTCTCTTGACCTGCAAATCCACGAACGGCAAAGTCTGCAGTTACACCTGCTTCATAAGCACTCTTTGCATTCGCATCATCATTGTGAAAACGAGCATATACCTCAGCTATCAGGAATTGTAATTCAGCCTGAGTAAAGAAATAGACAGGTTTTGTGGCTCCGATAGAGTAATCAATCGCACTTACGTTTTTGTTTTTCCAGTTGTCAGTACCCAGAATGCTTTGCATATGTGTTTTTCCTCCGGGAAGTTGACCGACATACTTTCCATCCGCATCTGTTTTACTAATACCATAAGCGATTCGAGGGTCTCCCGTGCTGCTTAAATAAGATACTAACGGATAGGCAGCACAATGATTACCGGTCAAGCCGACCGCATTCGTATTATACCATGGATTCCGTTTGTCTGTTTCATCCAAGAAACAATCCAATTTCACGTCACCGGTAAAGAATTCGTTGTTTTGTACTAAGGTCTTCACTTTCTCTGTATACGAAGCCGCATCTATGTTGGCATCAATGAAACGCAGATACATACGGAGGCGAAGAGCATTGGCAAAACCTTTCCATTGAGCGATATTTTTATTGAATATCAAATCCGGCACATCCATACCACTTCCATCCAAAGCAGCTTCTGCCGCATCTATCTCACCTAATATACCTTTATATACTGTTTCACCCGTATCCCACTTAGGTGTGGCATTGGCATTACCTTGCAGAGCTTCCGAATAAGGTGAGTCACTGGTATTATCTACCATTATCTGAAAGGCATATGCTCTTAGTATGGTAGTAGCGAATCGGTCGGCAGGGTTTGTGGTCTTTTCCAGCACCTGCTTTGCATCTTCCAAAGCTCCTGCAAACAGGATTCTATAAGAATAATCCATTTGCTGGGAAGATTCGGTAAATGTATATTCACATAGAGTGTTATACTGATTCGACTCCGGTTTCTGTTCATAGTACTGAGCGAAAAAGCCAGCGTAATTATAAATTTCTCCGCCTACCGCCGAAGCAATGGAAGCACTGATAGAGGGGAATATCAAATCCGCCGTCACCTGATCATTCATCGGGTAGTTCGGGTCGTCATTGATGTTCAGGTCGCAACCTGCAAACAATGCTGTTGTTGCTAATGATGCATATAATAATATTTTTTTCATTTTTATTCCTGTTTAAAATTTAACCATTAAGTTGAAACCGAAACGACGTGAGCTGGGATTAGCCGTGTATTCTCCATAGTTACCTTCAAGGTCGTTACCAAATGAAGTCATTTCGGGATCAATAAATGTATTGCTGGATGGAGTCCAGACAAATAAGTTATTGCCATATGCAGACACTTTTACTGCCTGGAAAGGAGTTTTTGCCAACCATCTTTTGGGCAGGTCCCAACCTAATACAACAGAACGAAGCTTGACGTATGATTTGTCTACCAGGAAGCAGCTTCCCATATCAGAGCCACCGTCGCCCCAGTATTTATAAATGTTAGAGCTTGTAATAGGAGTTGTATTTTCTACATAAGTAACGTTTTCTCCATTCACTATTTTATTTACTGAGTTAGGAACAATCAAAGGATTACGGTCATTGTAGGCAGTCTGTATCGCGTTACCGGTAAAATAGTTTATATCTTTAGTACGTGAATACATCACTCCGCCCTGACGGATATCAAAATCAATGCCTAAGCTTATACCTTTATATTTCAAGTTAGTAGAAACACCCATTTGATATTTGTTATTCATATCTCCGCAGATTCCGAATTCGCTGGCTTCAACCGGAAGACCTGTTGATGAATTTACTACAATACGTCCTTGCGGATCACGTTCGGCTACCTGAGCCTTGAAAACACCAACAGGCATGCCTGTTATAGCGTACATACTGGTACCTCCATTGAGACCATAAATCGTTGTAATGCCACCCAATTCTTCCGGTAAACTGATCACCTTACTCCAGTTCTTTGTGAAGTTCCATGTCAGTTCCCAACTGAAATCTTTTGTTCTTATCGGAGTGCCGCTGATCAGGAATTCTATACCACGGTTACGAATCTTACCCAGGTTCATATTCTGTGCTGTATAGCCTGAAGCAGGGTCCATAGCCAAAGAGAAAATCTGCTTATCGGTATTCCTATTATAATAAGATACGTCAAAAGAGAGGCGGTTTTTGAAAAAAGCCATATTTAAACCGACTTCAGATTCTGTGGTCATTTCCGGACTTAATGTATTACTTCCGAGTACATTTCCTGCAGAGTAAGCGTTGACACCTCCTAGAGGGAAAGTCAGAGAACCGAAAGGTATTCTATTGGAAGATTGGGCATACACAGGATTAACCATATACACATCAGCATCGTTACCTGTTTTACCCCAGCTGGCGCGTATCTTACCAAAAGTTATCACATCTTGCAGGTTGTCATTCAATAATTCGCTGAAAATAAAACTACCGGTAATACCAGGATAGAAGAAACTGCGATTTTCTTTCGGAAGAGTAGAAGACCAGTCATTACGGGCAGTAACCGTTAAATAGAGCATATTCTTCCATGAACCTTCAAACTGTCCGAAAACACCCATCAGACGTCTGAGTTCCATGTGCTGTTCTACTATAGGAGTTTTGCCGGAGTTCTTCAGATTAAACCATGTAGGAATCGTTAAATCATTAACTTCTGAATATTGATAAGAGACTTTACGTTCATTGCCATTGAAACCGACCAGTGCATTGATATTAAAATCGTTAACCGGCATATTGAAATTAACCATAATATCCTGGTTTATCTCGCGACGACGGGTTATCTGCTCGGAATATTGTCCGGTTTCACCAGAGAAAGGACTGCTGGAGCCCTGACCTTCTCCATTAGGAGTACCTTCATAATAAAGAGCGTACAGATTCGGTTTTCCTTTGTCACTTTGTCCTGTTGTAGTATCCAAGCCCATACGATACGTAAACTTGAAGTATTTCAGGAATTCATAATCCAATTGAAATTTTCCGTAGAATCTTTCAGATTCATATTCATTCAAATAGTTATTCAAAATATAATAAGGGTTCATAACTCCGTAGGGGGTATAATAATATCCCGGAGTGTTGAACGGATCATTCTGGTCTTCCAGTCCTATTATGCTGATATCTCTTGGTGTCTGATATAAAGAGTTTAGCATGGACAAACCTTGTCCCGTAGTAGCAAAGTTATTCTTTTGATAAGCGTAATTCAGTGAAGAAGAGAATGTCAACGCTCCTGCCTTATGGCTGCCGCGTGCAGAAAAAGTATATTTATCGTAGCTGTCGGCATCTGTCGGGATCATACCATCATCGCTGATCTGAGAGAATGATACATAATAATCACTTTTATCTGTAGCTCCATTGAATGAAAGGCTGTTGCTATATCTGAATCCCGCATCAAAAAAGTCTTTGATGTTATCAGGCATTGCCACATAAGGTTTCAGTTTCTGAGAGTTGTTGTACACATTACCCCACAACTGCATGGAACCATCGAAACGAGGTCCCCAGGAACCGTTCTCCAATTCTGTATGGTTGCCGTTCCATCCCATACCAAATTCATTTTGAAATTCCGGCAGACGCAGAACAGTTGACCACTGAACTCCACCGTTATACTCGATTCCAACTCCTTTTTCTTTCCGGCCGCTTTTGGTAGTAATCATGACTACACCGTTGGCAGCACGGCTACCATACAAAGCAGTGGCCGCAGCACCTTTCAAAATAGTCATGTTTGCCACATCATCCGGATTGATAGCGTTGGCACCGTTTCCAAAATCATATCCGCTATTCAAGCCATCTGTAGAGTATACGGTAGAGTTATTCAAAGGTACTCCATCCACGACATATAGTGGTTGGTTGGTACCGGAGAGTGAGCTAACTCCACGGATAATGACCGAATTAGAGGCTCCGGGGTCAGATGAAGTGCTGGAAATCTGTACACCTGCAATTTTACCTGCCAAGCTTGACATCACATCAGATGTACGGCTTTCCGCAATTTTTTCTCCACCCACTGAAGTCGCAGCATAACCTAATGCTTTTTCAGATCTTTTAATACCCATTGCTGTAACAACAACTTCATCGATCTGTTGAGCATCCGACCTAAGTACTACCTTTAAATTAGGCTTAATCGCTACTTCTTGAGTTTGCATACCGATGTACGAAATTTGCAAAGTCTTTGCAGAACTAATTCTTTATATAAAGTGTTGATTATTATAATAATGAGAAATATAAACCTAATCGGCATATATGTTATTGTATCCATATATAAACGTGATAATCAATTATTTATCAGCATTATAACTACCCTTTTCTTTAACGAATGATACCCTGTTTCTATCCATTTCAATCATTTAGTTCATTCATTATAAGAAAGTTATGTCTTTATTTTATTTATATGAGGTATTATTATTGGATACTATTTTTATATTTCCCGAATATTTCTCAGAAAAGTGCTACGATGCAACTGCTGAAATGGGTTCGCGTAAGCGACAAGCTCGT
>ENA-UESE01000104-UESE01000104.1-human-gut-metagenome-genome-assembly--contig:-NODE-104-length-144706-cov-11.118365_pt1 | contig 144706 bp, 135 predicted proteins | sample MGYA00242995_ERZ507996 | MGnify/ENA primary metagenome ERZ507996 (study PRJEB26167, sample SAMN06115489) | human gut metagenome | host: Homo sapiens | place: China:Sichuan | collected 2015-04-15...
GGGAGAGGGTAAGGAGAAGAAAAAAGGCAGAATGTACCCAAGGCGGAAGGAGGGAGAGGGTAAGGAGAAGAAAAAAGGCAGAATGTACCCAAGGCGGAAGGAGGGAGAGGGTAAGGAGAAGAAAAAAGACAGAATGCACCCAAGGTGGAAGGAGGGAGAGGGTAAGGAGAAGAAAAAAGGCAGAATATACCCAAGGCAGAAGCGGAAAAGGGGTATGGAGAGGGAAAAAGGCGAAATATAACCAAGGTAGTAGTTTAGGGATGGAAGGAGATATAGGAAAATAGTAGACGGAATCCCTGAAAGGGAGATGATGAAGGGAGTTTTATTGGACTCAAAAAGTGTTACTCTTTATTCAAGGTATTCAAGATATTCAAAGGACTCAGAAGCGGGATAAAAACAAGAAGCATCATGCTAAGTAAGGATGCGGCGAAATTGTTTGAAAAAGTGTCTGAACAGGGAGGAAAATCAGGATGAATAGAGAGCATGCAAAAACAGGGCAGGCAAGCAGGATACAGAAAGCTGGGAGCTATCAGAGAAGAGAACAGAACGGCAGAGAGCGGCAGAATATCAGAGAATGGCGTAACAGGGGATTTTGGCTGGCAACGGTTCTTTTGATTATGGTATCTGTTTTGTCTTTCGCAGGAACGGTGATGAGCAGGACAGATTTTGATGCGGCAGAAATGGAAGGATATTACAGGGAGCAGGAGAAGAATCTGGAGAGGCAGGTCAGGGAATATTTCGAGGGAAAAGGTTTAAAAAACAGCGGAATTATGCTGACAAGGGTAGTTGATACGGATGGCAGCAGGGAATATACTATCAGGGTGCATCACAGGGAATTAAGCGGAATGAGCGAGGAAGAGTGTGGCAGACTGGAAGAAGAGCTGCAGAAATTGAATTTTCAGGATGAGAACAGCAGTTTTTGTTATGTTTTGAATGACTTTTCTTCAAAATAGGGGTATACTTTAAAAACGAAGAGTAAAAGAGAGCAGCAAAGAGAGCAGCGGAAAAACAGCAGAAATGCAGGCAGAGTAAAAGACAGAGTGGGAAAGGATAGAAAATATGGCATTTATACCGAAACCGCAGGAAATTTACAGACATTTTAAGGGGAACCTGTATCAGGTGACAGCAGTAGCGGAACATACGGAAACAGGGGAATTGTTGGTTATTTATCAGGCACTTTACGGAGATTTCAAGATATATGCAAGACCTCTTTCCATGTTTACCAGCCGGGTAGACAGGGAAAAGTACCCGGATGTGGAGCAGGAATTTCGGTTTGAATTGCAGGGAGCAGAGGCAGACAGGCAGAGCAAAGAGTCTGTAGATATAGGTGAAGACCGAGCTGACAGAGGGTCTGAAACAGAAAAAAGGACTGAAATAGCCAGAGGAATTGAAGCGGGAAATGGGCTTGAAGAAGGACAGGAAACTGAAACGGCAAAGCCATCTGAAAGTGCGGGGGAAGAACTCAATCTTGACCCCTTTGTGTTGGAATTTCTGGATGCGGATACCTATGAGCAGCGGCTGAATATCCTTGCAGGGCTGCATCACAGGATTACAGAGGATATGCTGACAACGATGGCGATTGCCTGTGATGTGGAACTGAATGAAGGGGATGTGGAAGAAAAGTACGAGGCATTGAAAAATTGTCTGCTGACACTGGAAAAGTACGAGTGTAACAGGATGCGCTGATATTCTGAAAGACAAAGTACAGACGATGGACAAAAAGTGCAGGATTGGAGATTAGGGTGCAGTACGGCAATATCATCAGAGGAAAATTTTTAGAACGGGAAAACCGCTTTATTGCATATGTCAGTCTGAATGGCTGCCGTGAAAAGGTGCATGTGAAGAACACTGGGAGGTGCCGGGAGCTGCTTGTGCCGGGGGCAGTTGTTTATCTGACAAAAAGCAATAACCCGAAGCGGAGTACTGTCTATGATTTGGTGTCGGTGGAAAAGGATGGACATATTTTCAATATAGATTCCCAGGCATCAAATCAGGTGGTTTATGAGTGGTTGAAACAGGGCGGACTTTCCGGACAAATCGGGGAGGCGTTGGAAATTCGCCCGGAAACAAAATTTCAAAATTCCAGATTTGATTTTTATGTAGAAACAGAAAAAGAGAAGATTTTTCTGGAAGTGAAGGGCGTTACTTTGGAAGAAAACGGAATTCTGCGTTTTCCGGATGCACCCTCCCAGCGGGCAGTAAAGCATGTGGAGGAGTTGATTTCGGCAAAAAAGTCGGGATACCGTGTTTTTGTGATGTTTGTGATTCAGATGGAGGGTGCGGAGCTTTTTATGCCCAATCAGGAATTACAGCCGGAGTTTGCGGAGGCACTGGCGAGGGCAAAAGGGGAAGGTGTGGAGATTCTTGCCTACGATTGTCAGGTGACAGCAGATACGCTTAATATTAAGAAGCCGGTTCAGACGAAAATTGAAGAGGATAAAGCAGAAAAAAAGGAAGCAAAGGAAAAGAAGGTCGAAAAAGAAGAAACGGAAGGGAAAGCAAAAGAAGAGAAAGAGAAAACTGAAGAAAATAAATCAAAAGTGGAGAATGCAGCGAAAGACAGGGAAGAAGCTAAGGAGCAGAACGAAACCACGGAGCGGGGAAAAACAGGAAAACAGGAAAAATCTTCAGGAGTTGTTAAGGAAACATTAAGGTTTGGAAGCCTGGAAGCCATTCCCAAATTGTTGCTGCCATGGTATGATACAAACAGGCGGATACTTCCCTGGCGGGAGGTGGCAACGCCTTATCGGGTCTGGGTATCGGAAATTATGTTACAGCAGACGAGGGTAGAAGCGGTAAAGCCTTACTTTGAACGGTTTATGAAGGCACTGCCGGGGATTCAGGAGCTGGCAGAGGCAGAGGAGGATGTACTTTTAAAACTCTGGGAGGGACTTGGATATTATAACCGGGTCAGGAATCTGCAGAAGGCGGCAGTCACGGTTATGACGGAGTATCATGGCGTGATGCCGGATTCCTATGAGGAGCTTTTGAAGCTTTCCGGTATCGGAAGCTATACGGCGGGCGCCATAGCGTCGATTGCCTATCGGATTCCCGTACCGGCGGTGGATGGAAATGTACTGCGGGTGCTGGCACGAATCAGAAAGGATGGCAGGCTGATTTCGGACGCAAAGGTAAAGAGTGCGGTGGAGCAGGAGCTGCTTCCGGCTATGCCCCAGGACAGACCGGGAGATTTTAATCAGGCAATGATGGAAATCGGTGCCTGTGTCTGTCTGCCAAATGGAGCGCCGTTATGTGAAAAATGTCCTCTTGCTTCTATCTGTATGGCACATAGGGACGGTACAGAGCTGGAATACCCTAAAAAGGAAGGAAAAAAGCCGAGAACTGTGGAGAAAAAGACCATACTGGTTTTACAGGATGCGAACCGGACGGTAATCCGGAAGCGTCCTGACAGAGGGCTGCTGGCGGGAATGTATGAATTTCCCTGGCTGGAGGGCTTCCCCGGAGCGGACGAGGTGGTTGACTGGCTGGCAGAAAACGGAATCCGGACAATCCGGATAGAAGCATTGGAGGATGCCAGGCATATCTTTACCCATAGAGAATGGCTGATGAAGGGGTATCGCATCCGTGTGGATGAGCTGGAAGAAAAAAATACCAGTGAAGCGTGCGAAAACTGGCTTTATATCAGACCGGAGGAAGTAGGAGAAAGTTATCCGGTTCCCTCGGCATTTGGTGCTTATACAAAGGTGCTGAAAATTAAGAGGGGAAAGGAAAGATACAAGGAGGAAGAAAGTTGAAACTGTTATCTATAGCAATACCCTGCTATAATTCTGAAAATTATATGAGAAAGTGTATCGACTCACTGCTGATTGGCGGAGAGGACGTAGAGATTATTATTGTTGATGATGGGTCAACCCGCGACAGGACTGCGGAAATCGCGGATGAATATGCGGCTCAGTTCCCGACGATTGTAAAGGCTGTGCATAAGACAAACGGTGGACATGGTTCTGCGGTGAATGCGGGAATTGCCAATGCTACCGGGCTTTATTTTAAGGTAGTGGACAGTGATGACTGGGTGCGGAAGGATGCCTACGAGAAGGTGCTGGACAAGCTCAGAGAGCTGGCAGGTGGCAGTCAGGCACTGGATATGCTGATTTGTAATTACGTTTACGAAAAAGAAGGGGAAGTCCGGAAGAAAATTATACAGTATAAGCACATCCTGCCGGAGGAGCAGATGTTTACCTGGAAGGATTGTCATCATTTTGCCAAAGGGCATTATATCCTGATGCATTCCGTTATTTTCAGGACAAAGCTTTTACGGGAATGTGGGCTGAAGCTGCCGGAGCATACTTTTTATGTGGATAATCTTTATGTTTTTGAGCCGCTTCCCTATGTGAAGAACATGTATTATTTGAATGTGAATTTTTACAGATATTACATAGGCAGGGAAGATCAGTCTGTAAACGAGCAGGTTATGATTTCCAGAATTGACCAGCAGATTAAGGTCAATAAGCTGATGATGGATTATCTGGTGGAAAATAAAGTGGAAATTATGAAGAGCAAGCGGCTGTACCAGTATATGAAAAATTACCTGGAGATTATCACGACAGTTTCTTCCGTTTTGCTGCTTCGGGCAGATACGCCGGAGCATCTGGAGAAGAAAAAGGAGCTCTGGGAGTATCTGGAGGAAAAGGACAAGGCGATTTACAGGTGGATGCGGAGAGGGCTTCTGGGAAGTGCCATGAATCTGCCGGGAAGAGGTGGAAGAAAAATCTCTGTGGAAGGGTATAAAATCTGTCAGAAGATATTTAAATTTAACTGAAAAAGAACTCCTCAGTCAACCTGAGGAGTTCTTTTGTCTTTATTTTTCTGAGCCTTACCGGCGAAGAGCAGTTCTCTTTTATAAACCAGAGCATACATGATGGCGCCTAAAGCAAGTCCGGTAAACACATCAAACACGGAATGTTGTTTGATGAACATCGTAGATAATACGATGGAAAAAGCAAGGATGCCGGAGCCTGTTTTAATGAGCTTCCCGTGGCGGCTGTTCATCAACCGCTGGCAATGGGTTATGGCAAAATGTGCGCCCAGTGAGTTGTACACATGGATGCTGGGCCAGAGGTTTGTCGGTGTATCTGTTTTCCAGAGCATAGCCACAAGTCCTGTACAGAAATTCTCTCTTGGCATGGCAGCAAGCCGCAAATTGTGACCGTTTGGCCAGAGGGTGGAAATAATCAGAAACAGTGTCATACCCGTTGCGAGGAAAACGCATGCTTTATAGTATTCCGTCTTGTCCTTAAAGAACAGATAAATGACAACCACGGCAACATAGCCGAACCAGAGCAGATAGGGGATGACAAACGCTTCGCAGAAGGGGATGTAATCGTCCGCGGCAAAGTGAATCAGCCAGCTGTTCTTGACACTGCGCTTTTCCAGCCAGGAAAACCATACCAGATAAACTACCATATAGGCAAGCATGGGTATGGCATGCTTGTACCTGTTAAAAATTGTTTTTATTGAAGTCATTGCAACCAGCCTTTCTTACTGAGTTGTTACATTTGGAACATAATTCAGTATAGCGTGAAAAAAAGAAATTGCAATGCTTTTTTTTATTCCTTAAGTAATCTTTAGAAAACATTAAGGAACCAGAATCCGGATACTCTGCTGGCGGCAGGAAACGGTTATTCTGGAGGATTTCCGGGTAACTTCCCCGTCGGTATGTACCCAGAGGGGGGCACTGGACTCAATCGTAACCTGTTTTGCCTGATAGGGGGTGATGCCCTCAAAGCGGTAGTGGCTGCCGGAAAAGGCGGTAGGCAGAGCCATTAAAATAATGGGCTTTGGCAGGTCCCCTACGACACACAGGTTTAAAATGCCGTCTGTTGCATCCGCATCCGGGCAGAACATAAAGCCGCCGCCCTCAAAGCGGTGCAGCATACAGGCGGTAAAGAGCATATTGTCGATGGTGATGGGATAGCCGTTGTCCAGCGTGATTTTACCGGAAACGGCTTTCGCTGCAAAAAGCTGTTTCAGGGCAATGCTTAAATAGGTCAGCTTTCCCAGCCCTATTTTATTAAGTACGTTCTTCATTTTAGAATGAAGGGCTTCCTCACATACCGCCGCGTCATAGCCGATACCGCAGCTTACACAGAAATGGCGGCTCTGACCGTCCTCGTAGGTGACGGTTCCCAAATCCATAGGGAGAGTCTTGCCGGTATGGAGAATCAAATCCAGGGCAGCAGAAGGGTCGGTGGGTATCTTTAAATCCCTTGCAAAATCGTTGCTGGAGCCGGTGGGAATATAGCCCAGAATAATTTTGGATGGGTCGGAAATACCGCAGAGCGCTTCATTGATGGTGCCGTCACCGCCAAGAATGATAAGCTGTATGGGAGAATCAGTTGTTTCAGCCATGAGTTTTTCAGTAATTCTGGCAACATCCCCCGCTTTTGCGGAAAAGTAGCACTGATAGTCAATATTTTCCCGGTTCAGAGCCGGTTCAATCATTTCTTTCCATATTTTCCTGCCGCGTCCGGAACGGGAGGCGGGATTGATGATAACATGGTACATGAGGTATCCCCTTTCCTTTGTGATAAATCCGATTTTTCTTTCTATTTTAACAGGAATCTGAAAGAGTGCAACCCAAAAAACATTTGCATAAATATTCGCATAATGTGGGCAGGAGTGTTTTGACATCTATATTAAAGTATGCTACAATAAGCGCCAAGAAAACAGGCAGTCGTGAAGATACCCCGGAAAAGTGGGAGAAATATCGGACACAGATTTGCCGGTATAAAAATGAGGAGGAAGAGGAATGTATTCATTGGATGAAGTGAGAAAGGTAGACCCTGAAATTGCACAGGCAATTGTGGACGAGCAGAACCGGCAGAACAGCCATATTGAGCTGATTGCTTCCGAAAACTGGGTGAGCAAGGCAGTTATGGCGGCAATGGGAAGTCCCCTGACCAACAAATACGCAGAAGGTTATCCGGGAAAGAGATATTACGGTGGCTGCGAGTGTGTGGATGTGGTAGAAAATCTTGCGATTGAAAGAGCAAAGGAACTGTTTGGCTGTGAATATGCCAATGTACAGCCTCACTCCGGGGCACAGGCAAATATGGCGGTACAGTTTGCCGTATGTAAGCCGGGAGATACCATTATGGGTATGAATCTGGACCATGGCGGACATCTGACCCATGGAAGCCCGGTAAATATGTCCGGTAAGTATTTCCACATTGTACCTTACGGTGTCAATGATGAAGGTTTTATTGATTATGACAGGATGCGTGAGCTGGCGCTGGAATCAAAGCCGAAAATGATTATTGCAGGCGCATCCGCTTATGCGAGAACCATTGACTTTAAGAAATTCCGTGAGGTGGCAGATGAGGTTGGCGCTGTGCTGATGGTAGATATGGCTCATATTGCGGGACTTGTGGCAGCAGGACTTCATCCGAGCCCGATTCCCTATGCGGATGTAACAACCACGACAACCCATAAGACTCTGCGGGGACCCCGTGGCGGCATGATTCTTTCCAGCAATGCAGTCAATGAGAAATATAACTTTAACAAGGCAATTTTCCCCGGTATTCAGGGCGGCCCTCTGATGCACGTTATTGCCGCAAAGGCAGTCTGCTTCAAGGAAGCACTGAGCGATGACTTCAAGGTATATCAGCAGGGAATCGTAGATAATGCACAGGCTCTCTGTAAGGGGCTTATGTCCAGAGGCATCAGGATTGTATCCGGTGGAACAGACAACCATCTGATGCTGGTAGATTTGACAAACTTTGGTCTGACCGGTAAGGCTGTGGAAAAGATGCTGGATGCAGCCCATATTACCTGTAATAAAAATACTATCCCCAATGACCCGCAGTCGCCGTTTGTAACAAGCGGTGTCCGCCTTGGTACGCCTGCGGTAACTTCCCGGGGCATGAATACAGAGGATATGGATAAAATTGCAGAGGCGATTGCTCTTGTCATCAAGGGCGGCGAGGAGAAAATTCCCGAGGCACGCGCGATTGTGCAGACCCTGACGGACAAGTATCCTTTAGTGTAGTTGTAAAAATATACAAAAAGTCCTTGTGCTTTCTGGACACATGTGCTAGAATATCTTTCATTGGCAGACATGTGTCCGTGACACAAAAACGCATAGTATTCTGCCAGAAAGCAGGAAACATATGAAGGAAGCAGCGAAATACTATGTGGTGACGCAGAAAGCGGTGCCGGAAGTGCTGTTGAAGGTGGTCGAAGCAAAGAGGCTTTTAGAGTCGGAGAAGGTGCCGACAATTCAGGAAGCGGTTGATGCTGTCGGCATCAGCCGCAGTTCTTTTTATAAGTACAAGGATGATATTTTCCAGTTCCATGACAATGCGCAGGGGACAACGGTAACTTTGACCTTTCAGATGGATGATGAGCCGGGGCTTTTGTCAGATGTACTGAAGATTATAGCGGAATATCAGGCAAACATATTGACGATTCACCAGAGTATTCCCATCAGCGGAATTGCATCCTTAAGTATCAGTGTGCAGGTTTTGAAAAATACCGGTGATATATCCCATATGATAGAGAAGATGGAAAACCAGAAGGGTGTCCATCATGTAAAGATTCTGGCAAAAGAATGATAGAAAAATGCGAGAGGCAAAGAGGAGGAAGTTATGATTAATGTAGCAGTCCTGGGATACGGCACTGTGGGAAGCGGTGTTGTGGAAGTCATTGAGAGAAACAATGAGCAGGTAAGTAAGAGCGTGGGAGAGGAAACACATGTAAAATATATTCTTGACCTGCGCGACTTTCCGGGGGACCCTTACGGGGACAGAGTGATTCATGATGTGAATATCATTATGAATGATGCGGAGGTATCCGTTGTCTGTGAGGTTATGGGAGGCACCGGGGCTGCATATCAATTTACAAAGCAGGCACTGGAGGCAGGAAAGAGTGTCTGCACCTCCAATAAGGAGCTGGTGGCAAAGCATGGTGCAGAGCTTTTGAAGCTGGCGGCAGAGCATCATTGCAGTTATCTGTTCGAGGCGAGTGTAGCGGGAGGAATCCCGATTATCCGTCCCTTTAATACCTCTCTTACGGCAGAGAAAATTTTACAGGTGACAGGAATTGTCAACGGAACAACCAACTACATACTGACAAAGATGGATAAGGAAGGCGCGGCCTACGAAGAGGTTTTGAAGGAGGCGCAGGCGCTTGGCTATGCAGAGAGAAATCCCGAGGCGGATGTGGAAGGCTATGATGCCTGCAGAAAGCTGGCAATTCTTTCTTCCCTGATGACAGGAAAGTATGTAGATTCTGAAAAGATTCATACAGAGGGTATCAGTAAGATTACCAGTGCCGATTTCGAGTATGCGAGAGCGGCCGGAATGTCCATCAAGCTGCTTGTAACAAGCAAGGCGCAGGAGGATGGCAGTGTGCTGGCGATGGTAGCCCCCTTTATGCTGGGAAAAGAGAATCCTCTTTCTTCTGTAAATGATGTATTTAATGCGGTGCTTGTAACCGGAAATATGTTAGGAGATGCTATGTTTTATGGCAAAGGAGCCGGAAAGCTTCCTACCGCAAGCGCCGTTGTGGCAGATGTGATTGACTGCGCAGTCAACCCCGGAAAGACACTGATGCGTGGCTGGACAGAGGAGCCCGCAAAGCTGGCGGAAATTGATAATGTAAAGAATGCCTTTTTCCTGAGAGTAGCTGCTTCTGCAAAGAAGGATGCGGAAAAGCTGCTGAAGGATGCGGGGATGTTCGTGGCACCGGGAAGAACGGAGGACTTTGGTTACTTTACACAGCCCATGACAGAAAAGGAATGCAGAGAAATCTGCGAAAAGCTGGGCGAGGCGGTACTTGGCAGAATCAGACTGGCTTAAAGAACGCCTGAGGAATGAATGATTAAAGTGATATATATTATAAGAAACAGAAAAGAGGATTTGGGGAATGTCTAAGGTAGTGAAATTCGGCGGAAGCTCTCTGGCAAGTGCAGAGCAGTTTGAAAAGGTAGGAGCAATCATCCGGGCAGACGAGGAAAGACGCTTTGTTGTGCCTTCAGCACCGGGAAAGCGCTTTAAGGAAGATACAAAGGTGACAGATATGCTGTATGGCTGTTATGCACTGGCGGAAAAGGATGCGGATTTCTCAAAGGAACTGGAAGCGATTAAGGCGAGATATCAGGAAATTATTGACGGATTACATCTGAATCTGGATTTGACGGATGAATTTGCCGTTATTGAGAAGAATTTTAAGGAAAAAGCGGGAAGCAATTATGCAGCTTCCAGAGGCGAATACCTGAATGGTCTTATCATGGCAGAGTATCTTGGCTATGAATTTATTGATGCGGCAAAGGTTATCTTCTTTAATAAAGAGGGCGCTTTTGATGCGGTTAAGACCAATGAGGTACTTTCCAAAAGACTTGCAAAGTGTAAGAACGCAGTAATCCCCGGATTTTACGGAGCAATGCCGGATGGGGCGGTAAAGACCTTTTCCAGAGGCGGTTCTGATATTACCGGTTCCATTGTTGCAAAGGCAGCAGGAGTGGATGTTTATGAAAACTGGACGGATGTATCCGGCTTTCTGATTGCAGACCCCCGTATTATAGACAATCCGGAGGGAATAGAGGTCATTACCTATAAGGAGCTGAGAGAGCTTTCCTATATGGGAGCCGGTGTTCTGCATGAGGATGCTATTTTTCCGGTACGTCAGGAGGGAATTCCCATCAATATCCGTAATACCAATGCACCGGAAGACAAGGGAACCTGGATTGTGGGAAGCACCTGTCAGCGTTCCAAGTATGTCATTACGGGAATTGCGGGGAAGAAGGGCTTCTGTTCTATTACGGTAGAAAAGGACATGATGAATTCCGAAATCGGCTTTGGCAGAAAGGTATTGCAGGCCTTTGAGGAGAATGGCATTTCCTTTGAACATGTGCCCTCCGGAATTGATACTTTGACTGTCTTTGTGCATCAGGATGAGTTCATGCACAAGGAGCAGCAGGTAGTCGCAGGGATTCACAGACTGGGAAAGCCGGATACCATTGAAATTGAATCTGACCTTGCACTGATTGCCGTAGTAGGACGGGGCATGAAGTCCACAAGGGGAACTGCGGGCAGAATTTTCTCCGCACTGGCACACGCCAATGTCAATGTCAGAATGATTGACCAGGGTTCCTCCGAGCAGAATATTATTATTGGTGTGGCAAATGAGGACTTTGAGGCTGCTATTAAGGCGATTTATGACATTTTTGTAATTACCAGGTTGTAAATTGTGGAATGGTGTTGACAATTGCCGCATGCACTTTTATAATGAAAGCATCAACTTTCACAGGTGTACAAAAGGAATTTTAACATCAGAGGACAGCTATGAGATACAAAAGCACAGCGGACGAAAGAAGCGGTGAAAGTTGTATGATGAGGAAGCTGTATAAGGAAACGAAGAAGTTCGTTTCCTTTTATTTTTGAAAATTTCTTGGCGAAGTAACCACATGAACAAAAATGAAGCATCGAAGATGCGATTTTGCGAATGGGTGCTGAATAGTTACGAAAGAACAAAGAAATAGTACTATGAAACGGAGTTTGAAAGATGCAGAAGGAAGTAAACGGGCAGAGCCGGGATAAGGAACGGAATCAAAATAAGGAACGGAATCAGAATACAGAACAGAAACAGGATAAGGAACTGCTGAATCTGGAGAAGCGGGAAGAACGGAGAAAGCGCAGAATCAGAAATCAGATAATTTCCTATCTGGTGCTGGCAGTTCTGGTGGTTTTGATTATAGTCGGTGTGGTAGCTGCGGCAAGATTGATTTCGGGAGAGAAAAAGCGGCAGCAGGAGGATATTCAGAGCAGTCAGTCGGCGGCGGAGAGTATTTTCCAGTCGGAGGAGGTTATTCAGACGCCGGAGCCGACACCGGAGGTAACGGAGCTGACGCCGGAACAGAAGCTGGACAGCATTGTAGAAGAGGGAATCAGTGTGATGCCTCTGGAGGACAAGGTGGCAGGGCTTTTTATTGTAACGCCGGAGGCAATTACCGGGGTATCCACTGCGGTACAGGCAGGGGAAGGAACCCAGAAGGCTTTGACGAAATATGCGGTGGGCGGCATTGTTTACTTTGAAAAGAATATCCGCTCCAGGGAACAGATTACGGAAATGCTGGATAATACGGAGCTTTACACAAAGTATCCGATTTTCCTTGCAGTGGACGAGGAGGGTGGAAGCGTTTCCAGAGTAGCAAAAGCGGGAATCGGAGAAAAGACAGCATCTGCTGCCGAGATAGGCGCTGGTGGGGATACTCAGGCTGCTTATCAGACGGGAACAACAATCGGCGGAACTTTAAAGGAGCTTGGATTTAATCTGGATTTTGCACCGGTGGCAGACGTTGCCAGTGTGGAAAACAGCATCATGGCGAACCGTTCCTATGGGTCGGATGCAGCGGCTGCGGGTGCTATGGCAGGTGCTATGGTGCAGGGCTTGAAGGAGCAGGGGATTGCTTCCTGTCTGAAACATTTCCCGGGACTGGGTGCGGCAACGGAAGACCCTCATCAGGGGCTTTCCACTATCAGCCTGACCATGGAGCAGTTTGAAAACGGTGAAAAGGCAGCTTTTGGGGCAGGTATTGAGGCCGGAGCGGATATGGTGATGATTAGTACGGCTTCCGCGCCGGAACTGACCGGTAATAATGACCCCTGTATTTTTTCCTCTTCCCTTGTGACAGATGTCCTGCGCAACGAAATGGGGTTTGACGGTGTAATTATTACGGATGCCCTGAACATGAGCGCTGTATCGGAATATTACGGTTCCGCGGAAGCAGCGGTGATGGCGCTTCGCGCCGGCTGCGATATGATATTGATGCCGGAAGATTTCGAGGCGGCGTATGAGGGTGTATTGCAGGCAGTGCAGGACGGACAGATATCCGAGGAAAGGATAAACGATGCCCTGAAGCGGATTTACCGGATTAAATACCGGGAAAAGTATGCGGAACAGATTGAGTAAAAGCTAACTGGGGAAAACTGATATTGAGTTGGGGATTTTGTGAAAGGGAACAATATGGATTTATCTACGTTACAGTCCATTCTGGCGATAGGGGAAACGGCAGCCGTTGAATTTAAACGTTGCAGGAACGGAATGGAATCAGATACCTATGAAACAGTCTGTTCGTTTTTAAACCGTTTTGGCGGCGATATATTTATGGGAGTACTGGATGATGGAACTGTTGTAGGGGTACCTGAAAATGCGGCATCGGATATGATTAAAAACTTTATCAAAGTAGTGAGCAACCCTTCCCTGCTTTCTCCTACGATATATCTGGTACCGGAAATTATAAAATATGATAAAGAGCATACAATTATTCATGTCCACGTTCCGCCCAGTGCAGAGGTACACAGCTATAAGAAGGTCATTTATGACCGGGTGGATGATGCGGATGTGAAGGTGACTGCCACCGGGGCAATTGCCCGGATGTATATTCGGAAGCAGGGGATTTTTACAGAAAAAAAGATATATCCCTATGCCGGAATTGATGATTTGAGGATGGATTTGTTACCAAAAGTCAGAATTATGGCGCAGAATCATGCGGGAGGTATCCATCCGTGGACAGGGATGAATGATACTGAATTGTTAAAGAGCGCCGGGCTGTATGGAAGAGATATCGTGACGGGAGAGGAAGGATATAATCTTGCAGCGATTATGCTGTTAGGAAAGGATGATGTTATCCTGAATGTGGCGCCTGCTTATGTAACGGATGCTTTGGTGCGCAAGGTAAATGTGGATCGTTATGACGACAGAGAAGTGATTAAGACGAATCTGATAGAAAGCTATGAAAAGCTGATGGATTTTGGCAGGAAACATTTACCGGACAAATTCTTTTTGGAGGATACGGTCAACAAAAGTCTAAGAAATACGATTTTGAGAGAAATGGTCAGCAATGTATTGATGCATCGGGAATTTTCCAGCAGCTATGTTGCAAAATTTGTGATTGAGAAAGAGCGTATGTTTGTAGAAAATGCAAGCCGCGCAACCGGAGAAGGATATGTTACGGTCAATAATCTGGAACCGAATCCGAAAAATCCGATTATTGCATCCTTTTTCAGGAATATTGGATATGCGGAACAACTTGGTTCCGGTGTAAGAAATTTGTTTAAATACAGCAAATATTATTCCGGACAGGAGCCTGAATTTATCGAGGGTGATATATTTCGGATTATTGTTCCGCTGGATGAAACGTATTCCTTTGATTTTGACAGAATTGATGCGACCAATGGGATTGAAAATGCGACTAATGAACCTTTGATTGCGACCAATGGGACTGAAAGTGAGACTAATGAACCTTTAAATGCGACCAATGGGACTGAAAGTGCGACCAAAAGTGTGACTGATGATGTGAACGTAGTTCCTGAATGGAACTTGACGGAGAACGAGAAAAAAGTTGTACTTTTGATGAAAGAGGAACCGACAGTAACGCAGAAAGTAATCTGCGAGAAGACGGGGATTCCGGTGGGGACAGTAAAGCGTATTTTGCCCAGACTGCAGAAGAAGGGCGTAATCAGCAGGGTGGGAAACAATCGCTCTGGAAAATGGACAGTGAACAAAGAAAACTAAATTGCCAGAAAGAGGTGCGCAACATTCAAAAACAGATGTTGCGCACTTTTTTGCGCTTTTGAATAAGCTGTATACTTTTTGCCGGTTTCTATTTTGGGAATCCGGTACATTGACTGCAAAACGCACAAGGAATATAATGAATACAGAACAGAAAAAGACAAAACGCACAAAACAAAAGGACAACATATAGCGCAACTAAGCGCAACTGGAAAGGAGAAGCCGTGAACAGAACGAAGAAATTTTTTAAGAAGGTTTATAAATATCGTGCCTTTCTCTTAATGCTTCTGCCGGCAGTTATTTATACTCTTATCTTTGCCTATTATCCCATGACGGGAATCGTACTTGCCTTTAAGAAGTACACCTACGCAGGAGGCATCTGGGGAAGTGCCTGGAACGGTCTGGAGAACTTCAAATTTTTCTTCCAGTCAGGGCAGGCGGGATTGGTGACAAGAAATACGGTGCTGTACAATATTGCTTTTATTGTTATCAATACAGTTGTCCAGATTGCGGTGGCAATTCTGCTGACAGAAATACATAACAGGCATTACCGGAAGATAACTCAGTCCATTATGTTTTTACCTTACTTTATTTCCTGGGTTATTGTAGGGGTTATGGCATTCAACATTTTCAGTTCCGATTACGGTTTTATGAACCGGTTGATTACAGCCTTTGGCGGACAGAAAGTGACTTTCTATACAAAGCCTGAGGCATGGCCCTTTATCCTGGTTTTCTTCAATCTCTGGAAGGGTGTTGGATATGGTTCGGTTATGTATCTGGCGGCGATTATGGGGATTGACACTTCCATTTATGAGGCGGCAGCCATCGACGGTGCGAATGTGTTCCAGCGGATTTTCAAGGTGACAATTCCGATGATTATGCCGACAACGATTATTCTGTTCCTGCTTTCTGTGGGCGGTATTTTCAAGGGAAATTTCGATATGTTCTACAATCTGGTAGGAACAAACGGTTTGCTTTATAACTACACGGATGTTATTGACACGCTGACCTTCAGGGCTTTAATTACCAACAACAATTTCGGCATGTCGGCAGCAATCGGTTTATTCCAGTCTGTTCTCTGCTTTGTTACGGTTGTGCTTGTCAACAAGCTGGTAGGACGTTATGACAGAGATTACACCTTATTCTGAGAAAGGAGAGAAAGACATGGCAGCAGAAAATACACATCTAGGAAGAGTAAAGCATGGCGGGGATGTCGTGGCATTAAATATCATAGCCTACGGATTTTGCGGGCTGATGGCGCTGATTTGTCTTGTGCCCTTTTTGATGATTCTGGCAGGCTCCTTTTCCTCGGAGGCGGCAATCATGCAAAATGGATTCAGCCTTTTCCCCCAGGATTTTTCCCTGGAAGCATATAAAACGGTATTTCAGGAGCCGATGGTAGTAGTCAGGGCTTACGCGACAACCATCTGCCTGACGATTGCGGGTACGCTGCTGGGGCTTGCCCTGCAGACAATGACAGCCTATGTGCTGGCAAGAAAGGAATTTGAATGGAGAAATTATTTTTCCTTTTTCTTCTACTTTACGACTCTGTTCAGCGGCGGTCTGGTTCCTTACTATCTGTTAATCAGACAGACACTGCATCTGGCAGATTCCTATCTGGCGCTGCTTTTACCGCTTCTGTTCAGTGTTTACAATCTGTTAATTATGAAGAGCTACATTCTGGGGATTCCGGAATCTCTGATTGATGCAGCGAAGATTGACGGCTGCGGAGAGTTCAGAACGCTGGTGCAGGTAGTACTTCCCCTGATAAAGCCGGCACTTGCGACAGTTGGTCTGTTTATTGCTCTTGCCTACTGGAATGACTGGTATAATGCGATGCTTTATATCAAGTCGGAAACGAAGTATCCCTTACAGTACTTCCTGTATCAGAAAATCAATGACATTGAGGGATATAAAAAGCTGATTGCAAACGGAACAGTCAGCAGTGCCGTAGTCAGCAGTGTATCTCTGCCGACCCAGACCTTGAAGATGGCGCTGACAATCGTTGTAACGGGCCCTATTGTACTGGCTTATCCCTTTGTACAGAAATACTTTGTACAGGGAATTACAATCGGAGCAGTTAAGGGTTAAAGGGTTATTAAATTATTAAAGTGAAAAATGGATTGCCTGTGTCCGTGCGCATCCGGCGCGGGTTATCCTTAATTTAGAGGTGCGCAGAAAGAGGGAATTTATGAAAAAGAACATGAAAAAAGCAGCAGCACTTACCTTGAGTGCAGTGATGGCAGCGGGACTTTTAACCGGCTGCGGTTCCTCCGGGAATACAGCATCCACAGGTGGAAGCCAGAGCACGGGCAGTACCGGTACAGGCACGACAACAACAGACGGTATCGACCTTTCCGAGCATGTGGATTTGACGATGTATCTTTTAGGGGACAGAAGTGCTGATTTTGATGAGGTTTACGGAGAAATCAACAAGATTCTGGAGGATAAGCTCAACTGCTCCATCAATGTGGAGTTTCTTTCCTGGGGCGAGCATGATACAAAGTATTCCCTGCTGTTCTCCGGCGGAGAGGATTTTGATTTAATCTTTACCGCGTCAAGCTGGGGACATTACGAGCAGACAGTAGCTCTGGGCGGCTTCTATGAGCTGACAGAGGATTTCCTTCAGACCTATGCACCGGAAATCTGGGAAACTGTTCCCGAACTTGCATGGAGCCAGGCAAAGATTGACGGAAAGATTTACATGGTACCCAACTATCAGAACGAGTTTGGTCAGGACGTACTGGCTGTCAGAGGCGATTTGATGGAAGAGTATGGCATCAAGCAGATTACAAACTGGGATGAACTGATGGCATTTTACAAGGCATGTGCAGAGCATGGCATGTATGCAAGTCAGGGCGGCCCCTGGTATCAGTACTTCCAGTCCTGTGGTCTGACAACAACCGGCGGCGCACCCAAGTCCGGCGAGCTGATTCTGTATTATACCCAGGACGCTTCTGACCTTGACTTTACCTACATCCTTGACTGGGACGGCTTTGCAGATTACTGCAAGCAGATGAAGGAGCTGGCAGATATGGGATGCTGGTCCTCTGATGTATTAAGCTCCAGCGATGAAAGACAGACAGGACTTCTGACAGGAAGAACCGCTTCTATGGTATGGAACCTGGGAAGCTGTACCACATACGCAAAGCAGGCAAACAGCGAGAATCCTGACTGGAACGTAACTCTGGTAGACCCTGTTTCCTCACAGCCCAAGAAGGTAAATTCCTATATCAACAACGGTGTGGCAATCAATGTAAACAGCAAGCATCCGGAACGGGCAATGATGGTATTGAACGAGCTGTATACAAATCCTACCATCAACGATATGACAAGATTCGGTATTGAAGGAAAGCATTGGGAAGCAGTAGGTGATGACCAGTACAAGGTAATTGACGAGAGCAACTTCGGTGTAGATTCCAACTGTAACTGGGGCTGGATGAATGAAACCATCAAGAGAACAGAGTATATCGAGAACAGAACCACACTGGATGATACCCATGATGCAATGCTGGCTGACTGGAATGCAAATGTAAAGGGCGAGCATGTATACGATGGCTTCAACTTTGATTCTACCAATGTAACAACCCAGATGGCGGCAGTAGATGCAGCGCTTGCAACCTACTATGACCCGCTGGTAAATGGTCTGGTATCTGATGTGGATGCTTCCCTTGAACAGTTCAAGGCAGCTATGGAAACAGCAGGTATCCGCGATATTATCGCAGAACTGGAAAAGCAGGCAGCGGCATACGTTGCAGAGAAGTAAGAAAAGCAACTGGGAACTGCCCCTTTTATGAGGTGGTTCCCTTTTTGAAAGGGAAGTCTTATGACGATTGACGAAATGGCAAAAAGCCTTGGAGTATCCAAAAGTACAGTATCCAGAGCACTTTCCGGCAAGGGAAGAATCGGGGAGGAAACAAGGGCACGAATTGTGGAGTTTGCAAAAAGCCAGAATCAGGCAGTAAAACCTCTGAATGAAGAGGGTGGTATGACAAAAAACCTTGGTGTTATTCTGCCTGCTGATGTATACTCAAACGGAGGACCGTATTTTCAGGAGTGTATTCTGGGTATCTGTGAAACTGCCACCTTCCTTGATTATGATGTGCTGATTGCCACGGGAACAGCCAATGATGTTTCCGACATCCGGACACTGGTGGAAAAGAAGAAGGTGGACGGCATTATCCTGACAAGAAGTATTGAGGGAGATAAATGTCTGAAATATCTGCTGGAAATCGGATTTCCCGTGGGTCTGACAGGAATCTGCCATTCTGAGGAGGTTATCCAGGTGGACACGGATAATGAAGCTGCCTCGGAAAGCCTGACAGCCTTACTTTTGGGGAAGGGCTACCGTCATTTTGCCCTTGTAATTGATGATATGGAATATATGGTAAACAAGAGCCGTTACCGGGGCTTCTGTAAGGCGCTGGAAAAGAGCAGTCTTTCCCTGCAGAAGCAGGAAATCCTGTCGGGGCCACTGCGGGTGGATTTGCTGGATTCTGTACTGGAAAATCTGATTGCGAAAAAGGTGGAGTGCATTATCTGCGGGGACGATATCATCTGTACCAGAGTCATGTCCTCTTTACAGGCAGCCGGGTACCGGATACCGAAGGATATTGCAGTGGCATCCCTTTATAACAGCCCCAATCTGGATTGTTTTTCCCCTTCTGTAACAGCGGTGAATGTATCTGCAAAGCAGGTGGGAAACATGATAAGCAAGCAGATGATAAGTTATCTGGAGGGGCGGGAGTATCAGAAGCAGACCATGATGGATTACGAGATTCTTGTCAGAAAATCTGCCAGTGGGCGGAGAGAGGCATAACTGAGACAAAGTAATTGCTGGAAAATGAGGTTTTGTATGTTGGATTTTTATAAGGGTGTGGATATTTCCTCGCTGCCGGAAAGTCTGGCAGAGGGGATGAAAACCTTTGACAGGGACGGAAGGGAAATGGAACCCTTCGCACTATTGAAGAAGTATGGCGTAAATGCCATTCGGCTGCGCATCTGGAATCAGCCGGAATTAGTTCCGGAGGCTAAGGGGTATTGCAGTCTGGACCATACCTTGCAGATGGCAGGGAAGATAACTGAAAACGGGATGAGTTTCCTGCTGGATTTTCATTATTCCGATTTCTGGGCGGACCCGGGGCATCAGAAGAAGCCGGCTGCATGGGAAAAGCTGGACAGGGAACAGTTGAAGGAGGCAGTATATACCTATACGAGAGATACCCTGCTGGCACTGGAAGCACAGCAGACGCTGCCGGATATGGTGCAGATTGGAAATGAAATCAGAAGCGGGCTTTTGTTCCCGGAGGGGGAGCTTCCCGATTATGAAGGCATGGTGGAGCTGATAAATGCGGGGATTCGGGGAGCGAGGGCTGTAGCGGGGCCTGACAGGATGCAGATTATGATACATCTGGACCAGGGAGGACGCTACGAATGGCTGCATAAGTGGTTTGAGGGAGCGTTTGAGAGGGGACTTATGGATTTTGATATCATCGGGCTGTCCTATTATCCCTTCTGGCATGGAACCTATCTGGATTTGCAACATTCCATGGAAAAACTGATTGCGGATTATGGAAAACCGATTATTCTGGCGGAAACAGCCTATGCCTGGAGGCAGAGCGAAAATGGCTTTATTGATGCCAGACAGATAGAAATCGGCGGGCTTCCCGCAAGTCCGGAGGGACAGTTCCGGGAGCTGGAAACGGTGATGCACCTGACGGCGGCGCTGCCGGATAAGCTGGGAAGGGGTATCTATTACTGGGAGCCATTATGTGTACCGAAGGCGGAACATGGAGGCTGGTCGGAAAATATGGGGCTTCTGAATGAAAAAGGATGCGCCATGCAGGGCTTTCTGGCATACCTGCAGACCAGAGAGGAAATGGAGCGGGTTCCGGCGGGCTTTGAGGAACTGATGGAAAAGGTCAGAAATACAGTGAGTGAAGCGGGAAGCTACAGTGGAGAAAATAAGGTGAAAAACGGTGATTTTCTGGAATTTACCTCTGACTGGGAAATCACAGGGTCAGAAACCGCAAAGCTTACCTTTGAAGAGGGGGAACCGGGCTGTACCTCCCGAATCCTTCGGCTGGAAAGTCCTAAAAAGTTCCGCTTTTGTATGAAACAGAAGATAAATCTGGCACCGGGAGAAACTTATCGGCTTTCTGTGGAGGCGAAGGGTGTGGACACGACAGGGGTGGAGGTATGCCTCTTTGCCGGCGCACCGGAGGAAAATACAGAAGAGGAACAGAGGGTAATGATTCATCCCACGGAGAACTGGAAGCAGTACAGTCTGACAGGAAAAGCCGGGGAGGATGGACAGATGGTATTGGGAATCCGGGTGGATTCTCCTGCAATTTATCTTTGTATCAGTCAAATCTGGCTGACCTGAAATGCAGGTTTTGCGGGCTTTAACAGTTACAGAGAAAACATAAAAGACAAGTCGGCATATCCGGCGGAAATGAGAGGATGAGATTGTGACAGAATATACTTATAACGAGCGTTATTTAATGAAAGACGGAAAGCCCTGGTTTCCTGTAATGGGAGAAATGCACTATACCAGATACAGAGAGAACCTTTGGGAGGAATCTCTTCGGAAAATGAGGGCTGGCGGAGTGACGGTTGTTTCCACCTACCAGATTTGGATTCATCACGAAGAGGAGGAAGGAATTTTTGATTTTACGGGATGCAGGAATCTGAGAGGCTTTCTGGAATGCTGTAAAAAAATCGGACTGAAGGTGTTTTTGCGTCTTGGTCCCTGGGTGCATGGAGAGGTAAGAAACGGCGGTTTCCCGGACTGGGTTGTGGAACTGGGAAAGCAGGGTGTGGATTTAAGAAGCAATGATGAGAACTACCTTTTTTATGTAAGAAGATACTGGGAGCAGGTTTATGAACAGGCAAAGGGTATGTTCGATAAGGATGGCGGTCCGGTGATTGGGGTACAGCTGGAAAATGAGTACGGTCATGTGGGCGGCTATCGGGGCGAAAAGGGGGAGGCGCATATGCGGAAGCTGATGAGCCTTGCAAAGGAGATTGGCTTTGTGGTTCCTCTGTATACTGCAACGGGCTGGGGCGGTGCCTGCATCGGTGACTGCCTGCCGGTAATGGGGGGCTATTGCGAGGCACCCTGGGACCAGAGCATCGGGGAGCTTTCCGCAAATACCAATTATATTATCAGCCATGTGCGCAATGATGCCCTGATTGCCTGCGACCATCACGTAGAGGATGCCGTTACCTTTGATGAATCGAAATTCCCTTATCTGACTGCAGAACTGGGGGGAGGAATGCAGGTGACAGCACACAGACGTCCGGTGGCGGAGGGAAAGGACATCGGAGCCATGTCTACTACAAAGCTGGCAAGCGGTGTGGCGCTCTTAGGCTACTATATGTATCATGGGGGCAGCAATCCGAAGGGAAAGCTTTCTACCCTGCAGGAGAGCAGGGCAACGGGATATGCCAATGACTTGCCGGAAATCAATTATGATTTTAATGCACCCATCAGACAGTATGGCACAATTTCCGATAATTACCGGGAAATCAAGTTGCTGGCGCTGTTTTTAAAGGATTTTGGGGAAGATATGGCGGTGCTTCCGGCGGAAATCTTTGATGAAACCATTAAGCCGGAGGATATGCACTCCCTGCGCAGCTCTGCAAGGCATGATGATACCCACGGATATGTATTTTTTAATAATTATCAGAGAAGGCGGGTGATGGATGCCCATAAAGACGTAGTGTTTGAGGGCCCCTGCGGCGGGGAGAAGGTAACATTCCCGGCGGTGGATTTACCCAGTGGCAGTTATGGATTTTTCCCCTATCATATGCAGCTTGGAGAGGCAAGGCTGCTTTCGGCGCTGGCGACACCTCTTTGTAAAGTGAAGGGAAAGAAGGGGGAAACCTTTGTCTTTTATGGAGATTTTGAACCAAAGTATACCTGGGAAAGTGAAATAACAGCTGATATTCTACACCTTTCCAGAGAGGAAGCGTTAAATGCCTGGAAGGTAACACTGGAGCAGGATTATCTTGTTTTAAGTGAGAATTACGTCTGGGAGGAAGCCGGGGAACTGAAAGTGACCGGCGGAGCGGATACGGTAATCCGGACTTTTCCGGCGCTTGCAAAAGTACCTGCGGGCTTTGAAAAGAAAGGGGAAGAGGGCAGATTTACAGTTTATGAGAGGAAATGTCCGGAAAGTCTGCCGGAGCTTTCCATAGAAAAGACAGAGGAAGAAAAGGACAGTATTACTTATCATGTAAGGCTGAATTATGCCGGGAAAAAGGCAGAGGACTATCTGCTCTGGATAGAGTACGCCGGTTTCGGGATGGAAATCCGGAAGGATGGGGAGAAAATCAACGACCATTTCTACACCGGTCAGAAGGTGCCGGTTAGCTTAAGATATTTTGATTTCCCGGAGAACTTGGAAATTAAAATACAGGCGTTACATAAAGAGGACTGGGTGTTTATTGAAAAGTGGCCCCGGTTAAAGGATGACAGAGCCTGCGAACTGATTGAGGTTTCTGTCATAGAGGAAAACAGATAGGGTATTTTTACAAATTTCCCCTTTTCCGGTAGCAGTACAGAATTGTTTTTGCTATAATAGGCGCAAGGCAATCTGATATATGCTATCGGGGAAGGGGATTTTTATGGGTTTTTATCTGGATACGGAAAAGGGTTGTAAAATAAGGTTACTGGAATCAGAAACCGAAGCAGTTAAAATTGCTGCCAAGAACTTAAAACAGGATTTAATAAAAGTATTTGGCGGCGGGTTTGAAGTTAAAGTAGAAGATGCAGCCGGGCAAGGGGTTCAATCAGAAGGCAAAATAAACAGTACGGCAGGCAGAGCAACAGGCGAAGCAACAAGCGAAGAAACAGAAAACGGAAAATCAGATGGAAGCAGGATTGTGATAGCCACGTTGCCTGTTTTTTCGCCAGGAGAGGAAGTACAGCAGAGTCTTCCTGAGGGGTTCTCTGACAGGAAAGAAGCATATTGTCTTCTGGTGAAGAAGGGACAGCTTTATATTATCGGAACGGACAGGCGGGGAACCATTTACGGTATTTATGAGCTTTCTGAAATGTTGGGAGTATCTCCCTGGTATTTCTGGGGAGATGCTCCGGTAAAGACAAGAGAGAATTTTACATTGGAGGAGGGCTTTATCAAGTGGGATTATCCTTCCGTGGAATACCGGGGTATTTTTATCAATGATGAGGAGGAACTGGAAGCCTGGGTGAAGAACCGGATGGGAGAGGAAACCATCGGGGTAAAAACCTATGAAAAGATTTTTGAACTGCTGCTTCGATTGAAGGGAAATTATATCTGGCCTGCCATGCATGTAAATTCCTTTAATGTAAAGCAGGAAAACGGGGCTCTGGCGGAACGGATGGGAATGGTGGTCGGTACTTCCCATTGTGATATGCTGATGCGCTCCAACAACAGAGAATGGAAGCCCTGGCTGGAAAAGAAGGGTTATCAGAATGTGGAATACGATTATTCCCTGTCCGGCAGAAACCGGGAAATTTTACAGGAATACTGGCGGGAGAGTGTGGAACAGAACAGAGAGTTTGAGGTCAGCTACACTCTGGGAATGAGAGGGATTCACGATTCCGGGTTTGAAACAAGAGCTTTGGAAGGCTTAAGCGGGGAAGAACTGAAGCAGGAAAAGATTAAGCTGCTGCAGCAGGTTATGGAGGACCAGAGGCAGATTTTACAGGATACGCTGGGAAAACTGCCTTTGATGAACTTTGTTCCCTATAAGGAGGTCTTACCCTTATATGACGGTGGTTTACAGGTGCCGGAGGATATTACCCTTGTCTGGTCCAATGACAATTACGGGTATATCAGAAGGTATCCTTCGGAGAGTGAGAAGAAGCGCCGGGGCGGCAATGGTATTTATTATCACAATTCCTACTGGGCACCTGCGGGAATGAGTTATGTGTTCCTCTGCTCGATACCTCTGGCACATACGGCGAATGAGCTGCGGAAGGCTTACGGGGAGGGGATTCGGAAACTCTGGGTTATCAATACCGGAGCGATGAAGCCTCTGGAACAGGAAATCACCTTCTTTTTATCGCTGGCATGGAATATCGGAAAGCCGGGGGAGAAAACAGCGGATGTGGAGAAGTGGACGGCAGACTGGATTGACAGAACCTTTTCCAGCAATATCGGTAAAAAAACAGCCGTTCTTTTAAATGATTTTTCCCAGCTTACCAATGAGAGAAAGCTGGAAATGATGGATCAGTTTGCTTTTTCCCAGACGGCGTATGGGGATGAAGCGGTGACGCGGATTCATACCTATGAACGGCTGTTTCGGGAGGGAAACCGTATTTATGCGGAACTGCCGGAGGCGGAGCGCCCTGCTTTCTTTGAACTGGTGCTGATGCGGCTGCATGCCGGTTACTTTACCAATCTGGCATATTATTACGGGGACAGGAGTACGCTGGCGAACAGTCAGGGGAAGAAACAGGCGGCGCTGTTTTACGCGAAAGAGGCGCGGAAGCTGGAAGATACCAGACGGAGAATGCTGTATTTTTATAATGAAAAGATGCTTTCCGGGAAGTGGAAGGGGATTTTAAACCCGGAGGGATTTCCGCCTCCAAGGGCAGCGATGATGCCGGTCTGCACCCCGCCCTTACAGATAGAAAAGGAGCCGAAGCTTTGTGTGACAGTCTGGAATAATGAAAGGGAACTTTCCTTCCATACATCCTGTACGAAGTGGCTGGAAATTGGAAATGCAGGAGGAGGAAGTCTGGAATTTTCCATCGAGGCACCGGACTGGCTGGAGCTTTCCTGCAAATCGGGAAGGATTGAAACGGAAGCGCGGATACTGATAAAGCCTGTGGAAGTACTGTCGAAGAAAGAAACAGGAATTATCAGGATTGCTGCGGGAAATACGGGAGAGAGCGTGGAGCTTCCCGTATCCTGCGAGATAGAGGAAACAGAAGAGGATGGGGTTGTCTTTGTGCGGGCGGATTCGGTTGCACCGCCGGAGGGCTTCCGGCTGATTGAAAGGCTGGGACGGGGAACCGGAAATCTGCTGGAGGTTTACAGAGGAAAATCAGGACAGTCGGAAAAGGAGCAGGAAAGGGAAAAGGGACAGGAGAAAGGGCAGGAAGAGGAACAAAAACAGGAAAAGACCGTGAAACCGCAGATAAAATACCAGGTGAAATTTAATTCTGCGGGGGAATTTCTGCTGGAAATACATCGCTTCCCTTCCTTAAATTCTGTAGGCAGAATCCGTATCGGATGCCGGGTGGATGGCGGAGAAGTTATCCTTCTGGAATCGGAGAGCCGGGATGAGCATCTTGGAAGCTGGCGGGAGAATGTGCGCAACGGTATCGACAGGCTTTATGCAAGACTGCCTTATCTGGAAGCCGGGGTGCATGAAATCTCCTTTGAGGCAATAGACAATTATTTTGCTTTCAGCAGCTTTGCGGTTTACACGAAGGAGCGCAGGAGAAATAACCTGCTGGGAGTAACCTGGAAAGAAAATCAGAGTCTGCCCCGGGCTTTTGATGCAGACGGCTTTGCAGAGTGTTTTTACGGTGAAACGGAAATTTTGCCAAGACCCATTGAGTATGCCAGAGTGGAAGAGGAAGCGGACGGACTGGCAGCAAAGGATGCCATCGTACAGGAAAAGCAGTGGGGGGCACCTGTCAGGGCAGACTGGTATCTGGAAGAGCAGAAGGCACCCTTTGCAGAACAGGACGGTGTGGTTCTGATAGATATGGCAAAGGTGTTATCTGGCAGCGGAAATGCGTTCTCTTCCGGCGGGGACTGGAAGTACTGTCTGGGAGAGTCCTTTGGCAGAAGTGGTCTTGTCATGTACCGGCCGCCGGTGTCCATGGGAGAGGGCATTTACAGAGAGGAATTTTTGAAAAACAGAGCAGAGGCTGTGGCAGAAACGGAAGAAAATGTATTCCCTGCGTTACATTACCGGGTGAATTGCAGTGGTGGAAGCTATACCTGCTGGCTGCTTTCCAAGTTTAATATGCGGGAGGAAGCTTTTTTCCAGATAAGAGTGGATGAAAAAGACATCCCCCGGGAAGAAACCTATAACAGGGGATGCCTCTGGAGATACGAAGCGGAACAGATTTACAGATGGGTGCCCGTTGCCCGGATAGAGCTGGAAGCGGGAGTACATACCATTTCCATCGGAGCGGCAGCGGGACTTCGGCTGGACAGACTGTATCTGACAAAGGGAGAGGACAGACCGCCCTTAGACACCGGCTGGCACCCATTCCGGTAAGAGAAGATGGAAAAATAAAATTTTTCCATCGCGAGATTTGTGTCTGCGCGCACTTGACACAAACTCGTTATGCGCAAGGAACGTGCGCAGAAATGGGGAGAAAAATGAAATAAAATAAGATTGACATTTTGTGAATGGTCTAGTATAATTTGACTTGTTCACAAATGCGATAGTGGCTCAGTTGGTAGAGCGCCACCTTGCCAAGGTGGAAATCGCGGGTTCGAGTCCCGTCTATCGCTCTTTTGAGAAAGTGCCGTATTTACGCTGAAATCTTTGAAAACCGCGTAGATACGGCATTTTTGTAGTTGGCACATATGAAGTTTATCTATCGGAGCAGTTTTTTCCGCAGCCAGCCGGAAAAGCGTCTTTCGATAAGCTCATAGGAGAGAAGCCCCAGAAGGACGCTGACAATCAGGGCAACGCAGACCCCTGCAAGGGAGGCGGGAGAAAAGCTGCCAAAGTCAAAGAGCTTTCTGTCCAGAAAGACCACCGGGTAGTAGTGGAGCAGATAGATGGAAAAGCTGCTGTTACCCAAAAGCACCATAGAGGGCGGGAAGATAACGTAAAATTCCAGCAGGAAAAAGGCGAGAACCAGCAGGGCTGCCGGAATCCCCCAGATAAGGGGACGGCGGAAGCCTAAAATATTGACGGTTGGCTTGGTTATCAGAAAATACAGGTAGATACCAAAAATCAGCAGGAAAGCAAGCCATTTGCAGAAGGCTGGCAGCTTTCCTTTTTCCCGGGCAGTATAAAGCAGTCTTGCCAGATAAAAGCAGAGAATCCCCAGAATAAATTCCAGCATCACAGGCGCTCCGTAGAAAGAAAGAAAAAGGGAAGGAGCCGGAAAGAATCTGGCTGCCAGCACAAAGCCGGCTAAAAGCAGAGAGCAGACAAGCCCCCTGAACCGGTGGCTTATCCACAGGGAAAACCGGAAAAGCAGGTAGAAAAAGATTTCACACTGAATTGTCCAGCCTACCCGCATCAGGGGCTGGATGGCACCATCCCCGATATCAAAGGGAAGAAACAGCAGGCTTTTTACCAGATATTCTATTTTTGGAGTGCTTGTGGCAAAAAGATTCGGGAAAAGCAGCAACAGGAAAAAGGTGCTGAGGGTCATGAGGTAATAAAGGGGAAGAATCCGAATCAGCCTTTTGGATAAAAAGTGGGAGGTATCCTTCTGGGTGGAAAACATAATCATGAATCCGCTGATGCAGAAGAAAATATCTACGCCGAAGGCACCGCAGTTTAAAAAGCGGATATGCTCCAGCACAATAAAAAGGGCAGTGATGCCCCGGAGTACCTGAATACCGTAAAAACGTTTATCATAAAAACAGGACTGTTCCATGGAAATCTCCATTCCTGCGCAGACTCCTGTTATTTTCTGAAATCTGCCGCATATAATGTAAGCATATTTATTTTATCATTTTTTCCCATGTTTGAAAACTAAGGAAATCTTAATTTTATCTTGCGATTCCCCCGCAAACATAATACAATAATACCGACCATGCTTAAAAGGAGGTGACAGCTTTGGAGCAGGAAAAGAAACTGAATGAATGGACTGATAAACTGGAACAACAGATAGCTGTCACCGGTGACGTAAGGGAAGAGGATGTGGAACTGGCTTTCCGGCATATTACGGAGCAGGCAGACAGAGGGCTTTATGGGAAATGCTGTTATTACAAGGCATATTACTATATGAAAAGAGGAAATTCCGAGGACAGCTTCTTTTATCTAAATGAGGGCATCCGGTGTATGGTGGGAACCGAAGAGGAAATTCATGTTTCCAGATGCTATAATATGCTGGCAATTATTGCCCACAGCAGAAATAACCTTCTGCTGGCGGCAGAGCATTATAACAAGGCGCTGGATTATGCTGCAAAATATCAGGATTCCAACATGAGTAATATTGTCGGGATGAATCTGGCGGATTTATATTACCGTCTGGGAGATTACGACAAGGCATTCTGGTGGTACCGGGAGAGTACAAAGCCCTTTGAAAACGGGGAAGACGATACCTTAAACGGTGCGGATAATTATATGACGCTTCTGGCGGGCTACGGCTTCTCTCTTGCCATGACAGGACGGCTGAAGGAGGCAGAGGAGGTCTGCGGGAAGCTGGAAAAGATGCGGGAAGGAAAGTATGCCAGCCGTTTTCCGGTGCTGTTTGCCTATACCTTTTTCGCGCTTCTTTATTACAGGGAGGAGCGGCAGGAATATGCTTCTGCCTGTCTGAATGTGGCAGTGCAGGAGGTATTAGGAAATGTGAATATCTTTGAGAGTATTGACTGTGTTTTAAATCTGCTGGAGCTTCTTGTGATAATGAAGCAATATGGCTATCTGGGAAGTATACTGGATTATCTGGAACCTCTGGCAGACAGGGAAGGCAATCAGGGACTGCTGTTACAGCTTTTGGAGTATCAGCTCCGGTATTGCGGAAGCGAGTTGTCCGAGGAGCAGTATGTGGAGAAGGCAGACCACTTTTTCGCCATCAAAAAGGAATATGAGAACCGGCAGAACAGTGTTGTGCTGCATATGATGGAGATGAGGAAGCAGCTTTTGAAAATAGAGGCAGACCAGGAGGAATTGAAGAAAAAGAATATCCGGCTGCGTTATCAGGCAGAGCATGACGAGCTTTCCGGCTTATATAATAAAGGAAAGCTGAACCGGTATGCAGAAGAGGTCTTTGATGTGGCAATGAAGAACAGGCTGCTCCTGGGAGTGCTGTTTGTGGATATTGATGAATTTAAGCAGATGAATGACCGGTATGGGCACCGGGCAGGGGATGCCTGCGTACAGGCTGTGGCAGAGTGTATCAGAAGCTGTATGCCGGAGGATTTTGCAGCAAGGTACGGCGGGGATGAGTTTGTGGTAATTACCTTAAACCGCGGGGAAGAATATGTCCGGGAATGTGGCGAAAAGCTGGTACAGGCGGTAAAAAACACACCTCTGACAGAGGAAATCGGGGCAGGAGTACTTTCCGTGACAGTAGGGGCAGCCTGTGCTGTTCCCACAGGAAAGAATAAAATCTGGGATTTTATGTCTGCGGCAGATAATACTTTATATGAACAGAAGAAGGAGAAGAGAGGCTGCCTGCGCGTTGGCAGCACAATAGGAATTATCAATGGAGAATAGACAGTATGACAGTAAGGAACTGATAAAAAGATTTATTCCGTATTTTAAGAAGTATCGGGGCACTCTGATGATGGATTTGTTCTGTGCCTCCCTGACAACAGTCTGCGAACTGGTGCTGCCTCTAATTATGCGGTATATTACCAATGAAGGTATCCGGGATTTGGCAGCTCTTTCCGTGAAAACAATCGGTGGACTTGGATTGTTATATCTTGTTTTAAGAATTATGGACTGTATTGCCGCATATTATATGGCGGATATGGGGCATGTTATGGGTGCAAAAATAGAAACGGACATGCGCCGGGATGCCTACAGCCATTTACAGCAGCTTTCCGACACCTATTATAACAATACGAAGGTCGGGCAGATTATGGGACGGATTACAAACGATTTGTTTGACGTCACGGAGTTTGCCCATCACTGCCCGGAGGAGCTGTTTATTGCCGCAATCAAGACAATCATTGCATTTCTGATTCTGGCGGGTATCAGTCTGCCTCTGACGATTTTGATTTTTGCCTGTGTTCCTCTGATGCTGGTGGTCTGTCTGACCCTGAACCGTCGGATGAAAACTGCTTTCAGGAAGCAGCGTAACCAGATTGGAGAGCTGAATGCAAGAATTGAGGACAGTCTTTTAGGACATAAGGTGGTAAAAGCATTTACCAATGAAAGCGTGGAAAAGGAGAAGTTTGAAACAGATAACGCTCTTTTTCTGGATACCAAGAAGCTTGCTTACCGTTATATGGCAGCTTTCCAGATTTCTGTCCGGGCTTTCGACGGGCTGATGTATCTGCTGGTACTGGTGGCAGGTGGTATTTTTATGATAAAGGGGCTGATTGTGCCGGGAGATTTGGTGGCATATATGCTCTACGTTTCTACTCTGATTGCCACAGTGCGCCGGATTATTGAGTTTGCGGAGCAGTTTCAGCGTGGTATGACTGGAATTGAACGGTTTTTACAGATTATGGATGCGGATATTGAGATTTTCGATGAGCCGGATGCTGTGGAATTAAAGAATACAAACGGGGAAATCGCCTTTGAAAATGTCAGCTTTGAATATCCGGACGACCATAATAAGGTATTTAAGAATCTGAATCTGCAAATCCATTCCGGGGAGAAGGTGGCAATCGTGGGCCCCTCCGGCGGCGGAAAGACCACCCTCTGTAATCTGATTCCCAGATTTTATGATGTATCAGAGGGAAGGATTACTCTGGATGGGGAGGATGTCAGACATTTTACCTTAAAGAGTTTAAGAGGCTGTATCGGCATTGTGCAGCAGGACGTTTATCTGTTTTCCGGCACAATTCTGGAAAATATTGCCTATGGCAGACCGGGGGCAGCCAGAGAAGAGGTAGAGGAAGCGGCAAAGAGGGCTGGCGCCCATGATTTCATACTGGGCTTAAAGGATGGATATGACACTTACGTGGGAGAGCGGGGAGTAAAGCTTTCCGGCGGACAGAAGCAGCGGATCAGCATCGCAAGAGTCTTTCTGAAAAATCCGCCCATTATTATTCTGGATGAGGCAACCAGCGCGCTGGACAATGAAAGTGAATTTGCTGTGGCACAGTCGCTGGCAAAGCTTTCCGAGGGCAGAACCACTTTAACCATTGCCCACAGACTTTCCAGCATCCGCAATTCCGACAGGATTCTTGTACTGACGGAGAACGGAATTGTGGAAGAGGGGAACCATGAAAATCTTCTGGAGAAAAAGGGAATATACTATCATTTTTATGAAACAGCAAATGCCTTAAAGTAGAAACAGAACAGGAAAAACCGATGGGGAAAGAGAGGAATTGCCATGAAACTGATGTTTATTGGGGCAGACCATGAGGTTACGGGAAGCTGCCATTATCTGGAGGCTGCCGGAAAGCATATTCTGGTGGATTACGGAATGGAGCAGGGAATCAATGTGTTTGAAAATGTGCCGCTGCCGGTGAATGAGTCCATGATAGATTATGTTTTTCTGACTCATGCCCATGTAGACCATTCGGGACTTCTGCCTCTTCTTTATGCAAGAGGCTTCAGAGGACAGATATATACGACGGATGCAACGGCGGATTTGTGCAGTATCATGCTCCGTGACTGCGCCCATATTCAGACCATGGAGGCAGAATGGAAGAACAGGAAGGCAAAGAGAAGCGAAACAGTACAGGCTGTTGAACCTCTTTATACCATGGAGGATGCGGAAGGAGCAATCAGGCGTCTGGTTGCCTGTCATTATAATCAGGACATTGGGGTCTGCGATGGTATCCGTATCCGTTTTACGGATATCGGGCATCTGCTTGGCTCAGCCAGTATTGAGATATGGCTGACAGAGGAGGGAAGGACGAAGAAAATAGTCTTTTCCGGAGATATCGGCAATAAGCATCAGCCCCTTTTAAAGGACCCGTCACTGACGAAGAGCGCGGATTATGTGGTGATGGAATCCACCTACGGGGACAGACTGCACAGTGCGGAAAGATTGGACTACGTGAAGGAGCTGGCAGCAGTTTTAAAGGAAACCTTTGATAAGGGAGGGAATGTGGTGATTCCTTCCTTTGCTGTGGGAAGAACCCAGGAGCTGCTTTATTTCTTAAGAAAAATCAAGGTGGAACGCCTTGTGGAGGGCTTTGAAAATTTCCCGGTATATGTGGACAGTCCTCTGGCAGTGGAGGCAACGGGAATTTTTCAGGATAACCGTTGGGAGTGCTTTGATGAGGAAGCCATGGAGCTTGTAAGGGAAGGGATTAACCCCATTTCCTTTGCGGGATTGAAGCTGGCGATTACCAGTGATGAATCTAAGGAAATTAACTTTATTGATACACCAAAGGTGATTATTTCCGCTTCCGGTATGTGTGAGGCGGGACGTATCCGGCATCATTTGAAGCATAATCTGTGGCGTCCGGAATGTACCATCCTGTTTGTGGGGTATCAGGCAGTGGGAACCCTTGGAAGAAGTCTTGTGGAAGGGGCTGACGAGGTGCGTCTTTTCGGGGAACCGATTCAGGTCAGAGCCCAGATTAAACAGCTTGCCGGATTAAGCGGACATGCGGATAAGAATGGACTGATTGAATGGATTTCCGGCTTTGAGGAAAAGCCGAAAAAGGTATTTATTGTACACGGGGAGGACAGTGTCTGTACCGGATTTGCGGAAACCCTGAAAATCGAGTATGGACAGAGAGCCTATGCCCCTTACAGCGGAACGGAATTTGATTTGCTTTCCGGTAAATTCCTTTATGAGGCAGAGTCGGTATCCGCAAAGAAGAAGGAGAAGCCCGTTACCAACAGTGTATTCGCAAGACTTCTTGCGGCGGCACAAAGACTTTTACATCTGGCGCAGAAGTGTGATGGCATGGCAAATAAGGATATGGCGAAGTTTGCAGACCAGATAAATTCGCTGTGTGATAAGTGGCAGATGTAAGGAAACGGACGCATGGCAGAAACGGAGATTGGTACACTATGAGTTATGCAGATAAGGTTTTTACAGAAATGTGCAGGGATATTCTGGAGAACGGAACCAGTACGGAGGGGGAGAAGGTGCGCCCCCACTGGCCGGATGGAACCCCTGCCTATACAATTAAGAAATTCGGAGTGGTAAACCGGTATGACCTCTCTAAGGAATTTCCCATCATGACCCTCAGACGGACGGCATTAAAGTCCGCCACAGACGAGATTTTATGGATTTGGCAGCAGAAGTCCAACAATATTCACGATTTGCACAGCCATATCTGGGATGAGTGGGCAGATGCGGACGGCTCTATCGGCAAGGCATACGGCTATCAGCTTGGGGTAAAGCATCAATATAAGGAAGGTATGATGGACCAGGTGGACAGAGTGCTTTATGATTTGAAGCACAATCCCTTCAGCAGAAGAATCATGACAAATATTTATGTGCATCAGGATTTACATGAAATGAACCTGTATCCCTGTGCATACAGCATGACCTTTAATGTCACCCAGAAGCCCGGAGAGGACAGGCTGACCCTGAATGCCATTTTGAACCAGCGTTCTCAGGATGTGCTGGCGGCAAATAACTGGAATGTGGTGCAGTATTCTGTCCTTCTGCACATGATTGCCCAGGTCAGCGATATGAATGTGGGAGAACTGGTGCATGTTATTGCGGATGCCCATATTTATGACAGGCATATTCCGATTATAAAGGAGCTGATTTCCAGAGAGCCCTATCCGGCACCGAAATTCTGGCTGAATCCGGAGGTACATGATTTTTACCAGTTTACCAGGGATGATGTAAAGGTAGAGGGATATCAGACCGGAGAGCAGATAAAGGACATTCCCATTGCCATATAGAAGTGGAATGGGGATTTGAACAGACGGACAGATTCGGAAAGGAAGAGAGCATATGAATATTATAGTAGCAGTAGATTCCAACTGGGCAATCGGAAACAGGGACAGCCTGTTGGTGAGTATTCCCAATGACCATAAGCATTTCAGGGAGGAAACAACCGGAAAGGTGGTTGTGCTGGGAAGAAAGACACTTCAGACCTTCCCCCAGGGGCAGCCTTTAAAGAACCGGAAAAACATTATTCTCTCCAAAGACCCGAATTACACGGTAAAGGATGCGCAGGTCGTACATTCTGTGGAGGAGCTTCTGGAGGAATTAAAGCAGTATGATTCAGAGCAGATTTATATCATCGGCGGAGAGAGTATTTACAGGCAGCTGCTTCCCTACTGTGATACAGCCCATGTAACGAAAATCGACCATGCCTATGAGGCGGATACTTATTTCCCGAATCTGGATGAGGATGAGGAATGGGAGATGACGGCGGACAGTGAGGAGCAGACGTATTTCGATATTCCCTATACCTTTGTTAAATATGAAAGAAAGAAGTAGTAACAGTTAAACTGTTACTATTTTTTTACTTTTTTGTGGTTTTACTTGCTGAAAAAGTCAGTGTGAGGTAAAATGTAAGTGCTTACATGGTTATTATTCAAAAGGAGCAAGGAAATGCAGATTCAGGACAGAACAGAAGGGTTACACCAGGCAGCAGAATGTCCCCTCCGGGTGGTTTATGCGGACGGGGAAAAGAACGGAGAAGGGGAAAATAAGGAATATCGTACCCTGATTCGGGAGCATTTTCTGGATGTGGTTGTAAATGAAGTAAAGGTATTCCGGCTGGTCTGTACGGCAACGGATTTGCCCTGTCTGGTGCTGGGACGGCTTCTGACAGAAGGGCTGATAGAAAGGGCGGAGGATGTGGAAAGTCTTTCGCTGTGTGAGAGCGGCTGTGTGGCAAGGGTTTTTTTGAAAGAGAAGCCGCTTTTAAAAGAACTGGAAAAAAGAGAACCTACCTGCTGCACGGGAAACCGGATTCTGGCGGGAAAAGCGGAGGCAGTCAATTTGAAAAAACTGCCGGAGGCAGACTGGCGGGAGGAATGGATATTCACCATGGCAGAGGCGTTTGGCAGGGATTCCGGCCTGCATAAAAGGACAGGGGGAACCCATAGCTGCTATCTTGGAATAGAGGGACGCTGTGTTTACAGCAGTGAAGATATCGGGAGGCATAACGCACTGGATAAATGTATCGGGTATATGCTGCAGGAAGGGCTTCCGAGGGAAAAATGTATGCTGTTTACCACGGGCAGGGTGCCGACGGACATGGTGGAAAAGGTGATTGCGGCAGGAGTGCCGGTACTGATTTCCAAGGCAGTGCCTACGGAAAATGCGGTGCTTCTGGCAGGGGAATACGGTTTGAATCTGATTTGCCGGGCATGGCCGGACAGATTTGAGATTTATCAGGATAACAGATAGCTTTGCGATGCGCGGCAGCGCGGGGAGGGGCAATGGAACACAGGATGGAAATAGAAGAATGTCTGGAAAAGATTCTGGAGCATACAGTTCCTACCATGAAAACGGAATGGGTTCTGTTGGAAGAGTGCGAGGGACGGATATGCAGTGAGGAAATTACGGCAAAGAGCATGGTGCCGCCCTTTCCGAAATCTGCCATGGACGGGTATGCTGTCCGGGCGAAGGATGTAGAGGGAGCAACCGGGGAAAAGCCGGTGGAGCTTTCCGTTGTGGGAGAGCTTTTTGCAGGAGATTATCAGGAATTTTCCGGCAGGAAAAATACGGCTGTCCGGGTGATGACCGGTTCCTATGTGCCGAAGGGGTATGATGCGGTCATCCGGCAGGAGGATACAGATTACGGCGAGGAACAGGTTGCAATCTATAAGGGTGTCGCTCCCTTTACCAACTATTGTCAGGTGGGCGAGGATATAAAAAAGGGGGATGTGGTAATCAAGGCGGATACCAGACTGACCCCGCTGCATATCGGAATGCTGGCAAGTCTTGGCATCTGGCGGGTAAAGTGCTATGTTCCGGCAAAGGTTGCCATTATTTCCACGGGGACAGAGCTGGTAAAGGCAGGAGAAAAGCTGCCGAAGGGTAAAATTTACAGCAGTATTTCCTATTTTCTGGCGGCAGCCATCCGCCGTCAGGGGCTTCTGGTGACGGAGTGCGACCTTTGTACCGATGAGGAAGCCGTTTTGACGAAGAAGCTGCAGCAGGCTTTGAAGAAAGCGGATATTATTCTGACTACAGGAGCGGTTTCCGTTGGAAAGAAGGATATTATACCGGCGGTGTTAAAGGGGATGGGGGCGGAAATTCTGTTTTCCAGAGCAAACATTCAGCCGGGAACACCGACCATCGGCAGTGTGTTGGAGGGAAAGGTAATTTTAAGCCTTTCCGGGAATCCCTTTGCGGCAATGGCAAATTTTGAGTGGTATTTCTGGCCGGTTATGGCAAAGTGGATGCACAGCGATACCTTTTTCGCAGCTACGGATACGGTAAGGCTGGCAAGCCCTTATCCGAAAATCAATAAGGCAAGGCGCATGATTCGGGCGTACTCGGATGGCAGGGAAGTAACGCTGCCCTCTACAGTACATGCTTCCTCTGTGCTGTCCAACATGGTTGACTGCAACTGTTTTATTGATTTGGAGCCGGGAAGGGCAGTCCGCACCGGGGACAGGGTGAGAATCCGGTACTTTAAGGGAAGCAGCAGGTAGGAGAGCGGAAACAAAAAAATGGCTGGAAGCTGAAACGCGTGTATACGCGGAAAAGAAAAAATCAGATGGAAAAACGATAGGATTGGGATTGGAAGAAAGTATGGCATGGAAACTGGGAGCTGCGGTTCTGGCTGGCGGAAAGAGCAGCCGGATGGGGCAGAACAAGGTATTACTGGAATATGAGAATGTCCGTTTTCTGGACAGAATCTGTAAGGAACTGGGCGGCTTTGAGGAGCTGCTTGTTTCTGCTGCCGAAAAAGGGGATTATGCGTATTCCGGTTATCGGGTAGTCTGTGACGAAAACCGGGAAATCGGTCCCATAGAGGGCATCAGGCGGGTGCTGCAGAGTACCTCCTGTGATTATGTTTTTATCTGTGCGGGGGATATGCCTTTTGTGAAAAAGGAACTTGTGCAGTATATGCAGGAGTTTATTTCCTCCGATTATGACTGTTACTGTCTGGTGGATGAGGAGCATATTCATCCCCTCTGCGCGATTTACTCAAAAGCGGTGCTGCCTGTGGTGGAAGAACTGGTGGCAGCAGGACAGTACAGGCTTTTAAAACTCTTAAACAGAGTGCGTACAAAATATATCAGGCTGGAGTGGAGCTGCTTTGATAAAAAGGTAGTCCGGAATATCAATACAAGACAGGAGTATCAGCAGCTTTCTCTGCCGGTGGTGTTCTGCGTCAGCGGGATAAAGGACAGCGGAAAGACAGGGCTGATTATCCGGTTAATCAATGAGTTTATAAAGGATGGATTTTCCGTCGGCGTAATCAAGCATGACGGACACGAATATAAAATGGACTATGAAGGAACGGATACTTTCCGGTTTCAGGAGGCGGGGGCAAAAAAAAGCGTGATTTATTCAGACACCCGCTATTCCATCAATGGAATGGAAAAGGTGGAGGTATCCTGGCTGATACAGAGGATGGAGAATACGGATATCGTGATTTTAGAGGGGCAGAAGGCATCTGCTTACCCGAAAATCGAGGTAGTCAGGAGAGAGGTTTCGGATAAAAGTATCTGTCCGCCCCAGACCCTGATTGCTCTTGCTACGGATGTGGTATCTCCTGACGAGGTACCCTGCCCGGTATACGGACTGGAGGACACGGAGGGGATTTATGGATGCCTGAAGCGGTACTTCGGTCTTGCCGGAAGGGAAGAACCGGGCGAGGAAATGGAGAAAGAATGAAACTGATAAAAACAGAGGATGCGGTGGGGCATGTGCTTTGCCATGATATTACCCAGATTATTCCCGGTGTGACAAAGGATGCGGTATTCAGGAAAGGGCATATTGTCACGAAGGAGGATATTCCGGTTTTATTGTCGGTGGGCAAGGAAAATCTTTACGTGTGGGAGAAAAAGGAGGGGATTCTGCATGAGGATGAGGCCGCTGCCATTTTAAGGGATATCTGCATCAATGAACATATGAGTGCAGGGGCACCCAAGGAAGGAAAAATCGAAATCCGTGCCAGTGAGGGCGGGCTTTTCAAGGTAAATAGGGAGAGGCTGAACGCTGTAAACGGGCTGGGAGAGATGATGATTGCGACCATTCACGGAAACTTCCCGGTAAAGGCAGGGGACAAGCTGGCGGCAACCAGAATCATTCCCCTTGTCATAGAGGAGGAAAAGATGAACCGGGCAAGGGAGGCAGCGGGGGACAAGCCGCTTCTTGAAATTCTGCCCATTCCCCATAGAAAGATTGGAATCGTTACCACCGGAAGTGAAGTCTTTAAGGGAAGGATTCAGGATGCCTTTGGACCTGCCATCCGGAAAAAGCTGGCAGAGTACGATACAGAGGTGCTTGGACAGATGATTCTGGACGACGACCAGGAGGCGATTACAGGAGCTGTGCTGGAATTTATCCGTCAGGGCGCGGATATGGTACTCTGTACCGGCGGCATGAGCGTAGACCCGGATGATAAGACGCCCGGCGCCATCAAGGCTACCGGAGCAGAGATTGTTTCCTATGGGGCGCCTGTGTTGCCCGGGGCAATGTTTTTGCTTTCCTATTATGAAAAGGAGGGGAAGCAGATTCCGGTACTGGGACTGCCCGGCTGCGTGATGTATGCAGGGCGGACGATTTTCGATTTGGTGCTTCCAAGAGTGCTGGCGGGAGAAGTCCTGCAAAAGGAAGATTTGGCAGCCTACGGCGAGGGCGGTCTTTGCCTTGGATGCGAGGTGTGCCATTTCCCGAACTGCGGATTCGGAAAATAAAAGATTAGAGCAGAATCAGGAAGAGGAGAAACAATGTCAGGCTTTACCCATTTTGATGAAGAGGGAAATGCAATTATGGTGGATGTGACGGACAAGGCGGTTACAGAGAGAACCGCTGTGGCAAGCGGCTGCATCCGGGTAAATGAAGCAGTGTATCAGGCGATTACCGAAAGAACGGCAAAAAAGGGAGATGTGCTTGGTACGGCGAGAATTGCAGGGATTATGGCTGCAAAAAGAACCTGGGAGCTGATTCCCTTATGCCATCCGTTACAGCTTACAAAGGTTTCCATAGATTTTGAGCTGGAGGAGGAAAGCCGTACTATCCGGGCTTTCTGTACAACGAAGCTTGCCGGGAAAACGGGAGTGGAGATGGAAGCTCTGACCGGTGTCAATGTGGCGCTTTTAACCATTTACGATATGTGCAAGGCGATGGACAGAGGGATGGAAATCGGCGAAATCCATCTGGAAGAAAAGATGGGGGGAAAAAGCGGACATTTTGTGAGAAAAAATTGAAAAACATAATAAACAGAAAAAATGCGAAAAAGAGTGTTCTGGCGGCAGCAATGGCGCTTGTCTGCGCGGCAGGACTGCTGACGGGCTGCGGCTCAAAGGAAAAGACGGAGATTACCGTACTGGCAGCCGCTTCCCTGACAGATGCCTGCAATGAAATCAAGGAACTTTATGAGAAGGAGAATCCCAATGTCATCCCGAATTTCTCCTACGGAGCTTCCGGGGCATTACAGACCCAGATTGAAGAAGGAGCACCGGCGGATGTATTTCTTTCCGCAGCCATGAAGCAGATGAACGCACTGGACGAGGAAGGTCTGGTAGATTCTGAGAGCATTGTACAGCTTCTGGAGAACAAGGTTGTTCTGATTGTGCCGGAGGACAGCACAAAGAAGATTACCTCTTTTGAGGATGTGGCAGGGGATGCCGTGGAAATTGTGGGACTTGGCGAGCCGGGCAGTGTGCCGGTAGGACAGTATTCCGAGGAAATCTTTACCAGCCTTGGTATTCTGGATGCTGTAAAGGCAAAGGCAAATTACGGCTCTGACGTCAGAACCGTGCTTTCCTGGGTAGAAACAGGCGCAGTGGACTGTGGCGTGGTTTATGCGACGGATGCTTACGTGGGAGAGAAAATCAGGATTGTCTGTGAGGCACCGGGGGGAAGCTGCAAGAAGGTTATTTATCCCGCAGGCGTTGTCAAGGCAAGCGCCCATGCAAAGGAAGCAGGAGCTTTTGTGGATTATCTGCAGACGGATGATATCCTGAAGATTTTTGAAAAGTATGGATTCTCTGCTGTAAATTAGATTAGTTGGAGAAGTGCGCAGAAATGGGAATTAATATGAGTTTATCTCCCTTATGGATTTCGTTAAAGGTGGCGCTCTGCGCCACCCTCTTTACCTTTATCCTGGGGCTTCTGGCGGCAAGATGGGTGGTTTCCTTAAAGCGGGGGAAAGCCTTTCTGGATGGTGTGTTTTCCCTGCCTATGGTATTGCCCCCTACGGTGGTTGGCTTCTTTTTACTGCTTCTCTTTGGCAGGAACAGTCTGCTTGGAAATCTCCTGCTAAAGCTGGGGATTCAGGTGATGTTTACCTGGCAGGGGGCTGTGATTGCGGCGGTGGTGGTTTCCTTTCCTCTGATGTACCGGACAGCGAGAGGCGCATTGGAGCAGGTGGAGCAGAACCTGATTTATGCAGCAAGAACCCTTGGAATGTCAGAGGGCAAAATTTTTATGCGGGTAGTTCTTCCTGCGGTGTGGCCGGGCATTGCAGCGGCGACGATTCTGGCGTTTGCCAGAGCGCTGGGAGAATTTGGCGCAACGATTATGCTGGCGGGAAATATTCCCGGAAGAACCCAGACGATGTCTGTGGCGGTGTATACCGCGGTGCAGAGCGGGGACAGAGCCCTTGCTTATCGCTGGGTGGCAGTGATTATGCTGATTTCCTTTACCACGATTTTTCTGATGAATTACTGGATGGGATATCAGGAGCGGCTCAGACGGAGAGGAGGTGCAAAAAAGCATGTCACTCTACGTCGACATTGAAAAAAACTGCGGTGATTTCTGCCTGAAGGTAAAGCTGGAAGCGGAAAAGGAGGTTCTGGGACTTCTGGGAGCCTCCGGCTGCGGGAAAAGCATGACCTTAAAGTGTATTGCAGGAATTGAAAAGCCGGACAGGGGAATTATCCGGCTGGATGACAAAGTGTTTTTTGATGCAAAACGGCATATCAATCTGCCGGTACAAAAGAGAAGGGTGGGGTATCTGTTTCAGGATTACGCCCTCTTCCCGAACATGACGGTGCTGCAGAATATTTTGTGCGGGGCAGGGGAGAAGGAAAAGGCGCTGGAATATGTCAGGCGTTTTTATCTGGAGGGACTGGAAAACCTGTATCCCATGCAGCTTTCCGGAGGACAGAAGCAAAGGACTGCCATGGCGAGGATGCTTTCCGGGGAGCCGGAGATTCTGATGCTGGATGAACCCTTTTCCGCTCTGGACAATTATCTGAAAACCCAGTTGGAGCGTGAGCTTCTTGGACAGATAAAGGAGTTTGGAAAGACAGTTCTGTTTGTTTCCCACGACAGGAATGAAGCCTATCGGATGACGAACCGGATTGCGGTGATGGAAACAGGAAGCATTGTGGAGGTGCAGTCCAGAAAAGACCTGTTTGAGCATCCGGAAACACTGGCGGCAGCCCGGCTGACCGGCTGTAAAAATCTTTCCCGGACGGAAAGAAAAGAGGACGGCAGTCTGTATGCTGCGGACTGGGGCGTAAAACTGGCGGGAGAGCATCCCGGAGAGTATCGGTATGCGGGGCTTCGCGCCCATTATTTTGAGCGGGTGTCCGGCATGGAGGAAACAAATGTAATAGAATGCCGGGTGCTGCGGGTGATAGAGGATATTTTTTCCACCTCTGTTTTGTGCTGTAACAGAAAAATGTCCGGGACAGCAGATTATGAGATAGTTACCTGGGAGGTTTCCGGGGCAGGAGCGGAAGGCTTAAAGGAAGGGGATTTTCTGTATCTGAGGATTCCCGAAGAGCAGGTTATGTTTTTAAAATAAGGAATGGAGATTAGTATGACAGACGGATTTGGCAGAACCATTGACTATTTACGCATATCGGTGACAGATAAGTGTAATCTGCGCTGTAAATATTGTATGCCGCCGGAGGGAGTGGAACATCTTCCCCATGAGGAGGTTCTGACACTGGAGGAGATTGCAAGGCTTGCTAAAATTCTGGCAGGGCTTGGCATCCGGAAGGTGCGGCTCACCGGCGGGGAACCCATGGTACGAAAGAATCTGCTCTGGCTGGTGAAAGCCTTAAAGGAGGATGCCGGAATCGAGGAAGTTGCCATGACTACAAACGGCATTCTCTTTGCCCCCCAGGCAAAGGCTTATCGGGAGGCGGGTCTTGACAGTATCAATATCAGTCTGGATACGCTGGAGGAGGATGAGTTTGCTGAAATTACGGGAAAACGGGAGCTTTCCCGTGTGCTTGCGGCGATGGATGCAGCTTATGAACAGGGCTTGAAGGTAAAGATAAATTGTGTGCCTGTCAGGGAGTGGAATGAGGAGCAGCTTGTAAGGCTGGCGCTTCTTGCAAAGGACAGAAAAACAGATGTCCGTTTTATTGAACTGATGCCCATTGGATGTGGAAAAAAATACGAAGGGATTCCTTCGGAGGAAATATTGGAAAAGCTGGAACGGATTTACGGGAAGGCGGAAGAGCAGGAAAATACAGAAGAGCAGGAAAATACAGAAGAGCAGGAAAATACAGAAGAGCAGGAAAATACAGAAGAGCAGGGAAATACGGAAGAGCAGGGAAATACAGAAGAGCAGGGAAATACAGAAGAGCAGGGAAATACAGAAGAACGAGAAAATGCAGGACAGGGAGCCGGGAAAGGCACGGACAGGTATGTGGGGCCGGCAAGATATGTGCGGTTTCCTGGCTTTACGGGGAAAATCGGATTTATCAGTCCCCTGTCCTACAAGTTCTGTTCGGAATGTAACCGTATCCGCTTAACCTGTGAGGGCAGGCTCAAGCTTTGCCTGCATTATCAGAACGGAGTGGAATTAAAGCCTCTTTTAAGAAGCGGCGCTTCGGATGAGGAGATTGCGGAAACGGTGAGAGAGGCGGTTTTAAAAAAGCCTCAGGAGCATCATTTTAAGGAGCAGTACCTGCGGGAAAATCTGTCAGAAGAGCAGACGAAGGGACTGGAAGGAAGCACAGGAGAAACCGGCGGGAAGTCAGGCAGGGCAGAGAAACAGGGAGAAGCCTTCGACGGGAGAAAGCCGGTGGAAGAAACCGGAGAAGAAGTGCGGAAGATGGTACAGATTGGCGGATAGGAAAAGCGCAGGAATAAGCGGAAACCGGAGGAAAAGCAGTTGGGAAAAGTAGTAGCGGTATGTATCAGTGAAAAAAAGGGAACGGCAAAGAAAAATATCGGCAAATGCCGTTTTATAGAGAATTTTGGACTGGAGGGGGACGCCCATGCGGGAAACTGGCACAGGCAGGTAAGCTTTCTTTCCTTTGAAGAGGTGGAGAAATTCAGAGCAAGAGGAGCGGATGTGGCAGAGGGTGCCTTTGGGGAAAACCTGCTGGTAAGCGGCTTTGATTTTAAAACCTATCCGGTGGGAAGTATTTTCCGGTGCGGGGAGGTGGTGCTGGAGATTACCCAGATAGGAAAGAAATGTCATTCCGAGTGTGAGATTTTCCATATGGTAGGAGATTGCATTATGCCGAGAGAGGGCATTTTTGCAAGGGTTCTCCACGGCGGAGAAATCAGCGTGGGGGACAGGCTGGAGTTTGTCAGCCCCCGGAAATTCAGAGCTGGCATCATTACGGCAAGCGATAAGGGCAGCCGGGGAGAGAGAGAAGATTTGAGCGGCCCTGCTGTACGGGAATATCTGGAAAAACAGGGCTATGAGGTGATTAGCGAAAAGATTCTGCCGGATGATGAGGAGGCTTTGTATCAGGAGATGGTGCGGCTTTCTGATAAGGAAGGGGCAGATGTGGTATTTACAACCGGCGGCACCGGATTTTCTGCCAGAGATAATACCCCGGAGGCAACGATGCGGGCGGCAACAAAAAATGTGCCGGGCATTGCGGAGGCAATCCGCTATTACAGCCTGCAGATTACCCCCAGGGCGATGCTCAGCCGGGCGGTCAGCGTCATGCGCAATAAGACCCTGATTATCAATCTGCCGGGCAGCCCCAAGGCAGTCAGGGAATGTCTGGATGCAGTCTTACCTACTCTGGGACATGGTATCCGCATCATGACCGGTGAAGAAGCAGAATGTGGCAATGCAAAATCCGTCTGAACATTGTGAAAAATTTAATCTGTTTGTTAAAAAAATATTCTAATTGAACAAAGATTCTCAATATTATACAATGATTACAATGTCAAAAGGTCTGTGCCCACTTGTGCTTGCACAAAAGTGGGCATATGACCTTGGGACATGCCCCTGTATGAGCATAAAAGTGTAGCGTAAGCTACACGATATGCGAATATGGGGAAGGATTGTGAGAGCGCGGAAGCGCGGAGCAATCCGTGTAAGCAGGAGCGAACAAGCGGCTGCGAAGCAGGATGAGAAGCGCGACAGCGCGGATTCGCGAGTGCCACCCCGTGCATTTGTGGGTGATTTGAAAGAAAGTAACAAGAAACAAGGGAGGACTCCATGAATTCCAAGGCAGTGATATACAAAAACGATATGAATGAAAAGACCAACAAATTTCTGGACAAATTTGTGAAGCGAGTGAAAGGAAACCCTCCCGGTGTTTGTCCGATAGCTGTACAGCTCTCCTTTTTACAGAGTGCGAGAAGCCAGACCTGCGGAAAGTGCGTGCCCTGCCGGGACGGACTGGAGCAGGTAGAAAATATGATGCGGCAGATTCTGGACGGAAAAGCCGATATGCAGACCTTTGAAAATATGGTGGAGCTGGCAAAAATGATTCAGGATACGGCGGACTGTGCTATCGGTTATGAGGCTGCCAATATTGTTCTGCAAAGTGTGGAGCTTTTCCGGGATGAGTATATGAGCCATATTGAACAGCACAGATGCCAGGAGGGAATCGGGCAGAAGGTGCCCTGTATTTCCCATTGCCCGGCGCATGTGGATATTCCCGGCTATATTGCCCTGATTGGGGAGCATCGTTATGCAGATGCCATCAATCTGATTCGGTATGACAATCCTTTTCCCACAGCCTGTGCTTTTATCTGTGAGCATCCCTGTGAGGAGAAGTGCCGGAGAGATTTGATTGACAGTCCGGTCAATATCAGAGGCTTAAAGAAGTTTGCGGTAGACCAGATTGCAGCAGACCAGGTAAAGGTGCCGGACTGCAATGTGGCAACCGGAAAGAAGGTAGCGATTGTGGGCGGCGGTCCCTCCGGACTGACAGCAGCTTATTATCTGTCCCTGATGGGGCATCAGGTAGTTGTTTTTGAGGAAAGGGAAAAGGCGGGCGGCATGCTTCGCTATGGTATTCCCAATTACAGACTGCCCAAGAACAGACTGGATGAGGATATCAATGCGATTCTTTCCACGGGAAATATTGAAATCCGCTATAATACAGCGGTGAGCAGGGATGTTACCATGGAGCAGCTTCTGGAGGAATATAACGCGGTTTATATTGCCATTGGCGCTCAGGTGGGAAAGACTGTAAATGTAGAAGGCGTACACAGCAAGGGTGTTTATTCCGCCGTGGATATGCTGGGAGAAATCGGCAGGGGCAATATCCCGGATTACACAGGCAAACGTGTTGTAGTAGTGGGCGGTGGCAATGTTGCCATGGACTGTGCCCGTTCTGCGATTCGGTGCCATGCAAAAGAGGTGACGATTATTTACCGTAGAAGACAGGTGGATATGACAGCACTTCCCTCCGAAATCCAGGGAGCCATTGAAGAAGGCGTGGAGCTTCTTACCCTGAATGCACCAGTGAAAATCAATGCGGATGCAGAGGGGAATGTCTGTGGCTTTGTGGCGCAGCCCCAGATTATCAGTGTTTATGACAGGCAGGGAAAGCCTTCCGTAACCGAGGCAGACAAGGAGCAGATTGAAATCCCCTGTGAGGTGGTGCTTCTGGCAATCGGACAGAATATTGTTTCTGAACCCTTTGAAGAGTACAGTGTCAATCCAAGAAGAAGAACCTTTGAAACAGAGGACAGTACCCGGTTAAAGGGGTATGACAAGATTTTTGCAGGCGGAGATTGCGTATTTGGACCGGCTACGGTAATCAAGGCAATCGGTGCCGGAAAAGTGGCAGCTTTAAATATAGACGAATACCTCGGCTATCATCATAAGTATCTGGAGGATATCAGGATTCCGGAGCCGAGGGAGAATGACAGAACCCATTACGGCAGAGTGCATCTGACAGACCGTTCCGCAAGGGAGAGAAAGACCAACTTTGAGCCGGTGGAAAACGGTATGTCCTATGATGAGGCGATGCAGGAGTGTGGCAAGTGCTTAAGATGTGACCACTTCGGCTGCGGCGTGGTGGAAGGAGGCAGAGTATAATGGTGACAGTTACCATAGATGGAAAGGAACTTTCCGTAGAGGAAAATTTAACAATTTTAGAGGCTGCCCAGACAGCGGATATCAAGATTCCCACACTCTGCTACCTGAAAGATGTAAATGAAATCGGCGCCTGCAAGATGTGTGTGGTGGAAGTAGAGGGAAGCCGTCACCTTGTGACCTCCTGTAATACAAAGGTCAGGGATGGCATGGTAATCAATACAAAATCAGACAGGGTAATCAACAGCAGAAAGCAGGTTTTGAACATGCTGCTGGCGAATCATGATGTCAGATGCTTTTCCTGCAGCAAGTCCGGTGACTGCCGTCTGCAGGATTTGTCCAACGAATACGGCATTACAAAATCCTGCTATGAGGCGAGTGCGGCGAAGTTTGCGGCAAAGAAGGAAAATCCTTTCCTGACCTATTACCCGGAGCTTTGTATCAACTGTCAGAGATGTGTCAGCACCTGTAACAAGGTGGCATGCAACGGTACGCTGCATAACGGCAAAATCGGTACAAGAACTTTAATTGATGCACCCTTTGGACCGGACTGGAAGGAAACTGCCTGTGAGTCCTGTGGAAACTGTGCGGCAGTCTGCCCTACGGGAGCGCTGGTGGCAAAGAACCGCAGGAATTATCAGGTAGGTAAGGTAAAGAAGGTGCTTACCACCTGTCCTCATTGCGCAACAGGCTGCCAGTATTATCTGGTGGTAAAGGATAATAAAATTGTGGATGTGGAACCGGCGGACGGCCCTTCCAATAAGGGACTGCTCTGCGTTAAGGGACGTTTTGGCTCCTTTAACTTTGTACATTCCCCGGAGAGATTGAAATATCCTCTGATTAAGAATAAGGAAACCGGCGAATTCGAGCGGGCAAGCTGGGATGAAGCACTGGATTTGATTGCCTCTAAATTCATGGAAATTAAGAAAAAGTACGGCCCCGATGCTCTGGCTGGCTTTGCATGCTCCCGTTCTCCCAACGAGGACTGCTATATGTTGCAGAAGATGGTGCGCTGTGCTTTCGGCACCAACAATGTGGACAACTGTGCCAGAGTATGCCATTCCGCAACGGTTGCAGGACTTGCCATGACCCTTGGCTCCGGTGCCATGACCAATCCCATCAGCGATATTACGGAGGATGTGGATGTGATTATGCTGGTCGGCTCAAACCCGGAGGAGGCACACCCTGTTATCGGTATGCAGATAAGACAGGCAGTGGAGCGGGGCACCAGACTGATAGTAGTAGACCCCAGAGATATCGGACTTTCCAAAAAGGCAGATATCCATCTGAAATTAAAGCCCGGTACCAATGTAGCCTTTGCAAACGGCATGATGCATGTCATCATTAAGGAAGGGCTTGCGGATGAGGAATTTATCCGTACCAGAACGGAAGGCTATGAGGAATTAAAGAAGATTGTAGAAGAATATACCCCGGAGAGAGTGGCGGAGATTTGCCATATTGATGCCGACCATTTAAGAGAGGCAGCTTTGATGTATGCCAAGGCAAAAAAGGCTCCCATTATTTATTGTCTGGGTGTCACAGAACATTCCACCGGTACAGAGGGCGTTATGTCCATGTCCAACATGGCAATGCTGGTTGGTAAAATCGGAAAAAGCGGCTGCGGCGTAAATCCTCTGAGAGGCCAGAATAATGTACAGGGTGCCTGCGACATGGGTGCTCTTCCCGGAGATTTTCCGGGCTATCAGAAGGTAACAAATCCGGAGGTTATCGAGAAGTTTGAAAAGGCATGGGGCGTGACCTTAAACAGAAAGCCCGGTGTTCATGCAACGGATGTATTCGGTGCGGCAATCCGCAAGGAAATCAGAGGACTTTTCATTTTCGGCGAGGACCCTGTGGTAACGGATGCCGACCAGAATCATATTAAGAAGGCTCTGGAAAGTCTGGACTTTTTGGTGCTTTCCGATTTGTTCATGACGGAAACCGCTCAGTATGCGGATGTGATTTTGCCGGGTACCAGCTATGCGGAGAAGGAAGGAACCTTCAGTAATACGGAACGCCGGGTGCAGAGAGTGCGCAAGGCAGTTACCCTGGAAGGCGAGATGCGTCTGGATACGGATATTTTCATTGATTTGATGAACCGGATGGGATATCCTCAGCCTCAGCTTACTTCAGAGGAAATTATGGATGAAATTGCGTCCCTGACTCCCAGCTTTGGCGGTATCAGCCACAGAAGGCTGGATAAGGGCGTGAGCATTCAGTGGCCCTGCCCGGACAAGAAACACCCCGGAACACCGATTCTGCATATTGGAAAGTTTGCAAGGGGACTTGGCTGGTTCTATCCTGCCGAATATGTACCCAGTGCAGAGCTTCCGGATGAGGAATATCCTTTTATTCTCATGACGGGACGTATTCTCTATCATTATAATACCCGTGCCATGACAGGAAAGACACCGGGACTGATGGAGAAGGCAGGACATTCCTTCATTGAAATGAATACGGAGGATGCGGCAAGGCTTGGCGTGGCAGACGGGGAAAAGGTAAGAGTAACCTCCAGAAGAGGTACGCTGGTTACAACTGCCAGAGTAGGGGAGAAGGTTTCTCCGAAGGAAACCTGGATGCCCTTCCATTTCCCGGACGGAAATGCCAATATCCTGACAAATGCTGCTCTGGATAAATATGCAAGGATTCCGGAATATAAGGTATGCGCAGTCAAAGTGGAGAAATGCGAGTCTTGACTTTTTCCGGGAAAAGGATAATAATGTATAAAAATACAGTTTAAGACAGTCAAGGAAAGAAGGAAACACAGATGGAAAAGAAAAATATCGACTGGGCGAATATTGGATTTGGTTATATTCAGACGGATTACAGATATGTGTCCAATTATAAGAACGGAAGCTGGGATGCAGGAGAGCTTACCACAGACCCGAATGTAGTATTGAACGAGTGTGCAGGTGTGTTACAGTATGCCCAGACCGTATTTGAAGGCTTAAAGGCATATACAACGGAGGACGGTCACATCGTAACCTTCCGTCCTGACTTAAACGGAGAGCGTATGGAATCTTCCGCAGCAAGACTGGAAATGCCTGTATTCCCCAAGGAGCGTTTTGTTGAGGCTGTGACAAAGGTTGTTGCAGCAAATGCAGCATATGTACCTCCTTATGGCAGTGGTGCAACTCTGTATGTCCGTCCTTACATGTTCGGTTCCAATCCGGTTATCGGAGTAAAGCCTGCGGATGAATATCAGTTCCGTATTCTCTGTACACCGGTAGGTCCTTATTTCAAGGGCGGCGCAAAGCCTCTGACGATTCGTGTCAGCGATTTTGACCGTGCGGCACCTCATGGAACAGGACATATCAAGGCAGGCCTGAACTATGCCATGAGTTTACATGCAATTGTATCTGCTCACAAGGAGGGATATGATGAGAACATGTATCTGGATGCGGGAACCCGTACCAAGGTAGAGGAAACAGGCGGTGCAAACTTCCTGTTTGTAACAAAGGACGGAAAGGTAGTTACTCCGAAGTCTGACAGTATTTTACCTTCCATTACCCGTCGTTCCCTTATTTATGTGGCTAAGGAATATCTTGGTCTGGAAGCGGAGGAAAGAGAAATTTACCTGGATGAGGTGAAGGATTTTGCGGAATGTGGTCTTTGCGGTACTGCAGCAGTTATTTCCCCTGTGGGAAAGATTGTAGACCACGGCAGGGAAATCTGCTTCCCCAGCGGTATGACAGAAATGGGACCTGTTACAAAGAAGCTGTATGAAACTCTGACAGGAATCCAGATGGGCAGAATCGAAGCTCCCAAGGGATGGATTCATGTAATCGAGTAAGGAAAAGAGCAGAGAAATCTGGAATAAAGGTACAGAAAATAAGAGAAAGGGAAAGGACGCAGGTTCTTTCCCTTTTCTGGACTTTGCAGGGGGAATATGTTACAATTCTGTACGGTGAAGTAACCAGCAAAGGCTTTTTCGTGAAGAAGTTCTAAGTTTCACACGCGAGATTTGTGTCTGCGTGTACCTGACACAAACCCAAGATGCGCAGGGAGCATGCGTCAAAATGGGGGTAGTGTGAAAAATATGCCTGATAGCATATTTTTCACAAGTCATATTTATATGACTTTGGCTATATTGTGCCGCAGGCGTCACAAAGTAGCCATTATCGCAGAACTGAATCTGAAATTTAGTTCGCGATTCCTTCGGCAAAGGGATGCCTGCGGAATGGAGATTAGTGTGAAAAGAGCGTGAGCAGGAATGGGGATGAAAATGGAAATTGAGAAAAAGAAATGGTTGAAGCTGCTGCTGGCAGTTTTTTTTGGAATATTACTTCTGGTGGGGATTGTTCTGGCTGTCAGTGTGGGAAGCGGAAAGAAGGTTGTTTTTACTACCGGGTTCGGACAGGATGAGGTTTTCCGGATTGGAAGTGTCAGTTGTACAAAGCCGGAGGTTATGGTTTATCTGACAAATGTGCAGAATCGATATGAAGAGGTTTACGGGAAAGAAGTCTGGACTATCTCAAAGGATGGGGTAACATTGGAGGATAATGTCCGGGAAACGGTTCTCGCCCGGCTGGCACAGGTAAAAACCATGTATCTGCTGGCGCTGGAAAAGGAGGTTTCCCTGGAAGAGTCGGAGCAGGCACTTGTCAGAAGGGCGGCGGAGGAATATTATCAGTCCCTGTCTGAAACAGAGCGGAAACTTCTTGGGGTCAAGCAGGATACGGTTCAGACACTTTATGAAGAGTATGCTCTGGCAAACAAGGTGTATGAATATATTATCCGGGATGTGAATCCTGAAATCAGCGATGATGAGGCAAGAACGATTACTGTGCAGCATATTTTCCTGAAAACATACAGTACGGATGCAGAGGGAAAGCGGCAGGAATTTGATGCCTCGAAGAAAGAAGAGGTATATAAAAAGGCATGCGAAATCCGGGAGGAGGCGGCAGCAGGAACGGATTTTGCGGAGCTTGCAGCCCGGTACAGCGAGGATTCCACCGTTACCTATTCCTTTGGCAAGGGAGAGATGGAAAAGAACTTTGAAGAAGCGGCTTTCAATCTGGAAACGGGAGAAATCAGTCAGGTGGTGGAAACAGAGGCGGGATATCATATCATCCGCTGCGTGAATACCTTTGACAGGGAGCAGACGGATTTAAACAAGCAGACGATTGTGGAGCAGAGGCGCAAGGAGGTATTTGGTCAGGAATATGATGCATTTGCAGAGGGGCTTGTCCGGCAGTTAAATACGAAGCTCTGGGAGGAAATCCATCTGCTGCATGATGAAGCGGTGACAACCTCTGACTTTTTTGAAGTGTACCACAGTTATTTTCAGGGTTTATAAAAAATTTAGAAATAGCATAAATGCCTGTTTTAACGGCTTTTAAAAGATTCTGTTAGCACTCATATAAAATGAGTGCTAATTTTATATTGACTTTTTTCTCAGGGAGAATTAAACTAAAAACATAGAGCGAAGTTTTACCATAAAATCAGAAAAGAGAAAGGAATGTTGAAAAATGGCAGCAAGAAGTGGAAGTTTATCTATTAACAGTGAAAATATTTTTCCTATTATCAAAAAGTGGTTGTATTCCGATCATGATATATTTTACAGAGAGCTGATTTCCAATGGCTGTGATGCCGTTACGAAGTTGAAAAAGCTGGACATGATGGGAGAGTATACTCTTCCGGAGGATTACAGGGCAAAGGTGGAGGTCATTGCAGACCCGGAAAAGAAAACCCTGACCTTTAAGGATAACGGTCTTGGCATGACAGCGGATGAGGTAGAGGAATATATTAACCAGATTGCCTTTTCCGGTGCAACGGACTTTATTGAAAAGTACAAGGACAAGAGTAATGCGGACCAGATTATCGGTCATTTCGGACTGGGCTTTTATTCTGCCTTCATGGTAGCGGATGAAGTACACATTGATACCCTTTCCTATAAAGAGGGAGCAAAACCGGTTCACTGGGAATGTGACGGCGGCACTGAATTTTCCATGGAGGATGGCGACAAGGCAGAGGTTGGTACGACCATCACCCTGTTCCTGAATGAGGATTGTCTGGAGTTCTGTAATGAATATAAGGCAAGAGAGGTCATTAAGAAATATTGTTCCTTTATGCCTACGGAGATTTACCTTTCCAAGGCGGATACCAAGGAAACCCAGATTGTGAAGGAGGACGAGCTTCTTCCGGAGGATGAGGTTCTGGAAACCATTGAGCCGGAAAAGAAGGAAGAAGAGAAAACAGGCGACGGTGAGCAGGAAACGAAGGAACCGGAGCCGAAGAAATATAAGATTAAGAAGCGTCCGGAGCTTTTGAATGAAACAACACCTCTCTGGACAAAGCACCCCAATGAATGTACCAGAGAAGAGTATCTGGAATTTTACCGCAAGGTATTTCAGGATTATAAGGAGCCGTTGTTCTGGATTCATCTGAATATGGATTATCCTTTTAATCTGAAGGGTATTTTGTACTTCCCGAAGATTAACATGGAATATGAATCCATCGAAGGAACCATTAAGCTGTACAACAATCAGGTATTTATTGCAGATAATATCAAGGAAGTAATCCCTGAATTTCTGCTTCTGTTAAAGGGTGTTATTGACTGTCCTGATTTGCCGCTGAACGTATCCAGAAGCGCTTTGCAGAATGATGGTTTTGTAAAGAAGATTTCCGAATACATTACCAGGAAGGTTGCGGACAAGCTGACCGGTATGTGTAAGACGGAAAAGGAAGAGTATGAGAAATACTGGGATGATATCAGTCCTTTCATCAAATTTGGCTGTCTGAAGGATGAGAAATTCTGCGAGAAGATGAACGATTCCATTCTTTTCAAGAATCTGGAGGGCAAGTATGTAACCCTTCCGGAATGTCTGGAAATCAAGCCCGCAGAGGAAGAAAATGCGGTAGATGAAAAGGGAGAAAAGGTCGAGGCTGAGGTTGTAACCGAGGATGCAAAGGCTGATGGCGAGGCAGACAGCGAAGAAAAGAAGGAAAAGGTTATCTACTACGTGACCGATGAACAGCAGCAGAGCCAGTACATTAATATGTTCAAGGCTGCAAAGATGGATGCGGTTATTCTGACCCATAATATCGACCAGCCCTTTATCTCCCAGTTGGAAGCAAAGAATGAGGGCATTAAGTTCCAGAGAATTGATGCAGACGTAACGGATGCATTAAAGTCCAAAACATCCAGGAAAGCACAGGAAGAGCTGGAGGCACAGGGCAAGGCAATCGCTGAACTGATGAAGAAAGCGCTGAAGAAGGAATCCATAGAAGTTAAGGTTGAAAAGCTGAAAAATAAGAAGATTTCTTCCATGATTACCCTTTCCGAAGAGAGCAGAAGAATGCAGGATATGATGAAGATGTATTCCATGCCCGGTATGGATATGGGGGCTTTCGGCAAGGAAGGAGAAACACTGATTCTCAATGCAAATCATCCTCTGGTACAGTATGTTTTAGAGCACCAGGAGGGCGAGAACGTGGAAATGATTTGCGAGCAGCTGTATGATTTGGCAAAGCTGCAGCATGCACCTCTTTCCCCGGAGGATATGACAAAATTCGTGGCAAGAAGCAATGATATTATGATGCTTCTGGCAAAATAAGCATCCGGGCAGAAAAAGAAAACAGACCGGGAAACCGGAAAAAGAAAGAGCCGCAGGAATATCGAAAGTATTCCTGCGGTTCTTTGGCTGTGTGAATTACATGACATATTTTTCCAACGTTTTCTCTACGGCACCGACACCGCTTGAAAGTTCTGCAAAGTATTGTTTTACCAAATCAGCCATTCCGATTTTTATCAAATCCACACCAAAGATTTTTTCATTGGAAAGCAGGGCGTTCAGTCTGCTTAAATCCTTGGGAGCGGAGGAAAGGCTATAATCTTTGACGTAGGCGCTGGCGCTTTCCAGAAGCGGGTCAGAGCTGGGAGTAAAAGCATTGCCCTTATCGTCAATCGCCATCAGGTAGCGGAGCCAGCCTGCAAAAACCAGAGGAATCAGCTTCAGGGAAGCAACATCCAGCGAAGGGGATTTCTCATAGGCTTTGATGGTTTCTCCGAAACGGATGGCAAGCTTCTGGGAGGTATCTGTAGCGATTCTCTGGGGAGTGTCCGGCATAAAGGGATTGGGAATCCGGACGTTGACTACCTGGTCAATAAATTCCTTCGGGTCTAAAATTCCGGGATTTACAACAACGGGAAGACCCTCTGTATAGCCGATTTTTTCTACGAATTTCTTTAACAGAGGATTTTTCATTTCCTCGGAAATCAGGGTATAGCCTAAAAGGCAGCCATAGATGGCAAGGGTAGTGTGCAGCGGGTTTAAACAGGTACAAACCTTCATTTTTTCTACCTTGTCAACAGTTTCTCTGTCGGTAAAGATAATGCCGCCCTTTTCCAGAGCAGGTCTGCCGGCAGGGAATGCGTCCTCAATCACCAGATATTCACATTCCTCTGCGTTGACAAAGGGAGCAATATAAGTATTTTTGGAGGTGATGACAGGGTCAAGCTCTTCGATACCGTCCTTTGCGAGCATAGCCTCCACCTTTGCATCCGGTCTGGGAGTGATTTTATCAATCATGCTCCAGGGGAAAGAAACCTTGCGGAAATCTCTGACATAGGCGGCAAAGCCTGCCTCTGCGAGTCCTCTGTCACACCAGGCATCTGCAAAGCAGAGTACAGCGCTTTTCAGTTTATCACCGTTGTGGGAACAGTTATCCATGCTCACCATGGCAATGGGAAGCTGCCCGGACTGATAGCGGTGATAGAGCAGGGATACAACCTTACCAAGATAGCTGTCGGGAGCTGCGGGACCTTTCTCAAAATCAGCAGCGATAAAGGGAAGAATGCTGCCCTTTGCGTCTGTGGTGGCATAGCCCTTTTCTGTGATGGTAAAGCTTGCCATCTGCAGGCTGGGTGAAGCAAAAATCTCTTTCAGGCGGTCATATTCCTTCTGGTTCTTGCTGTCCAGAATCAGGGATTCCATGATGCTTGCAACAACCGTTTTTTCTACGGTATTATCTGCCTTTAAGGTGGCAAGGATGCTTAAATTGCCGTGGGGGCGGTTACTTTTTTCGATAATTTCATAGTCGTATCCTTCTGCGGCAATCAGACCGGTTTTTAAGACACCGCTGTTTAAAAGGTTCTGTACCACATTCGCCTGAAAAGCGCGGAAAATGTTTCCGGCACCGAAGTGAATCCAGACAGGATGCGCAAGGGTTTCCTTTTTGACTTCCTCATAATGAAAGGAAGGAAGGTGATAACCGGCTGCCTCGTAGGCAGCCCGGTCTGCTGTGATTCCAGATAATGTTAATTTCATACTAATCTCCATTCCGCAGGCATCCTTTTGCCGAAGGAATCGCGAACTGAATTTCAGATTCAGTTCTGCGATAAAAGGCTATTTGTGACGCCTGCGGCACAATATAGCCGTGTGAAACTGCGAACTTCTTCACGAAAGAGCCTTTGCTCTGAGTGATTAGAAGTTCTTTTCACGCTAATCTCCATTTCTGCATTTTTAAGCTCTTTTATGCTGTTTTTCAATGGCTTCCCAGAGCCCGTTCAGATAGGTGGCACCCAGCGCTCTGTCGTAAAGACCGTAGCCGGGCATGGCAACCTCATCCCAAATCATACGTCCGTGGTCGGGGCGAATCGGACCGTCAAAGCCGATATCATATAATGCCAGCATGATTTCATACATATCGAAGGTGCCGTCGCTGGAAAGATGGGCGGACTCTTCAAAATCAGTAGGAGAATTAAATTTCAGGTTGCGCACATGGGCAAAATGGATTCTGCCCTTTAAGGAACGAATCATATCTGGCAAATCATTTTCCAGATTTGTGCCGTAGGAACCGGAACAGAAGGTAACGCCGTTGTGGGGATTATCTACCATTTTCATCATCCGCAGGATATTTGCCTTGTTAATGATGATACGGGGCAGCCCGAACACGCTCCATGCCGGGTCATCCGGATGGATTGCCATGTTAATATTATATTTATCGCAGGTGGGCATAATACGTTCCAGAAAGTATTTCAGGTTGGCAAAAAGCTTTTCGTCATCCACATCCTGATACATTTCAAAAAGCTCCTTGATGTGTGCCATACGTTCAGGCTCCCAGCCGGGCAGGATGGCACCGTTGGAAGAGCCATTGATGGAGGCAAACATATCCTCCGGCTTTAAGGCATCTACCGCTTCCTGAGTATAGGCAAGGACAGTGGAGCCGTCGGGGCGAACCCTGGCAAGTTCTGTTCTCGTCCAGTCGAATACGGGCATGAAATTATAGCAGACCATGTGGATATCTGCTTCTCCAAGCCGCTCCAGGGTTGTGATATAGTTATCAATATACTGTTCTCTGTCGGGGGTGCCTACCTTGATGGCATCATGGATATTGACACTTTCAATGCCAGCCAGGGAAAGTCCGGCATCTTCAATTTCCTTTTTCAGAGCAAGGATATCGTCCATTTCCCAGGCTTCGCCGGGCTTTGTACCGTAGAGTGTGGAAATGACACCGGTAACGCCGGGAATCTGCCGGATTTGTTTTAAGGTAACAGTGTCGTACTTGCTGCCGTACCAGCGAAAAGTCATCTGCATTTTGTAACCCTCTTTTCTGCGTATGTCCTGTGGAAAGCAGGATGTGCGGGACATACGCTGACGCAACCATCTGCTTTGTAAAAATGTCTGTGCTTAGTATCCGCCGGGAAAATGTATTTCATGCGGATATTTTTCACAGCTCCTTCAATTAAAAACAGTATAGCAGAAACACAAATGCAATAAAAGCGCACAGATTGCTTGAAACAGGGCAAAAATTGCTATATATTGATAAAAGAAAAATTTATAATGATTTTGGCATTAAGAATGCCTGCGGAATGGAGATTAGTGTGAAAAGAACCTCTAATCACTCAGAGCAAAGGCTCTTTCGCGAAGAGGTTCTAAGTTTCACAAGTCATATTTATATGACTTTGGCTATATTGTGCCGCAGGCGTCACAAAGTAGCCTTTAAAAGCAGAACTGAATTTGAAATTCAGTTCGCGATTCCTTCGGCAAAGAAATGCCTGCGGAATGGAGATTAGCGTGAAAAAACAGAAAAACAGGGAACAGGATATCCGGATTCTGGATGCCTCGGATGAACGGCAGTATCTGCTTGGAGAGGATTACGAGGTGTATGAGAAGCAGGGAGCGCCCACAGGTGCCATGGCATTTCATTATCATAATTTTTATGAGATTATCTATGTGCTGGAGGGACAATATGCCTCTTTGCTGGACAATAGAACCTATCACCTGAAAAAGGGAGATTTTCTCCTGATTAACCAGAATGTGATGCACAAATATTATCCGGGGGAGGACGGGGAGGGAACGACCTCCAGGCGGATAATTCTCTGGATTACGGAGAAAAAGCTGGCGGAGCTTTCAGATGGAAAAATGAATTTATCGGATTGCTTTCGGGAAAAAGAATCCTGTGCCTTCCATTTTCCCATTTACTATGAAGAAATGCTGCAGGGCTACCTTTTGAAGCTGGCGGGAACGAGGATGCAGGAAACGGAGGATGCGGCGGCAAAGCTTGTTATGGACAGGGGATACCTGACGCTGTTTTTTGTCTATCTGAATGTCTTATGCAGACGGCAGGAATATTTTTATGCAAAGGAAGAGTTTATCAGCCACCCCTTAGTAGAGCAGGTTTCAGAATACATTGACAGTCATTTGACGGAAACGATTACTGTGGAGGAGCTTGCTGCCCAGATTCCCATGAGTAAGTATCATTTTCTGCGCAGATTCAAGGAACTGACCGGGATGACGGTGCATTCCTATGTGATACAGAAAAGGCTGATTCATGCCTGTGCAAAGTTACAGGAGGGGGAGAGTGTTATGGAGGTTTCCAGAGAATGTGGATTTACAGATTATTCTTCCTTTTTGCGGAATTTTAAGGCAAGCTTTGGATGTTCCCCCAGAGAGTTGGACATTTTTTGAAAAAATAGATTGACAACAGAAAAGTATGGGAATAAAGTTGAAATATGTAACAACTGAACAGAGCACGATAGAGGCGCGGACATTATCAGTAGTTCCCAGAAGCGGGGCGGAAAACCCGGGAAGGAAAGGAATGTCTGCCGAAGGAGTCCTGATGCTTTCCGGCATGGGCTGCCTGGGACGTCGGAGAACATCCGCCGTACTGCTGCATAGGGCATATGCAGAGAGCTATCATGGGAGTAAAAGATAGATTCCGGTCATGATAGGCAGTGCTTGTCAGCCGGATTTTTTGTTGCAGAAATAAAGCTTTATCTTGTGAAGGAGGAAAAAGAGATGTACGGAACGATTTGGGCTTTGGTGCCGCCGGTAGTGGCTATTGTGCTGGCACTGATTACGAAGGAGGTATATTCCTCACTGTTCATCGGTATTGTATCGGGAGCATTGATTTATACGGGATTTTCTCCTATCGCCACACTGGACACGGTAATCAACGAAGGATTTATCCAGTCTGTGGCAGATGCCTGGAACATTGGTATTTTTATGTTCCTGATTTTACTGGGAACAATGGTTGCCCTGATGAACAAGGCAGGCGGTTCTGCTGCTTTCGGAGAGTGGGCAAAGAAACATGTAAAGACAAAAACAGGAGCACTGCTGGCAACCTTTCTGCTTGGTGTATTGATTTTTGTGGATGACTATTTTAACTGTCTGACGGTTGGCTCTGTTATGCAGCCGGTTACGGATGGACATAAAATTTCCAGAGCGAAGCTGGCATATATTATTGATGCCACAGCAGCGCCGATTTGTATGATTGCACCGATTTCCTCCTGGGCGGCAGCAGTTTCAGGTATGGTGGATGAGGGTGTTTATTCCGGTATTGAACTGTTTGTCCGGGCAATTCCCTATAACTATTATTCCCTTCTGACGATTGTTTTTGTCATCGGCCTTTCTGTTATGGGCTTTGATTACGGCCCCATGAAGAAGCATGAGAAAAATGCGGCAGAAAAGGGAGATTTGTTTACCACCGGAAATCGTGTGGCAAATGCAGACAATGCCCCGAAGGGTTCTGAGAGAGGAAGAGTTTTCGATTTGCTGATTCCGGTTATCGTACTGATTGTTTCCTGCGTCATTGGTATGATTTATGTGGGCGGCTTCTTTGAGGGAGTTGGATTTGTAGATGCATTCAGTGCAACGGATGCGTCTGTAGGACTTCCCTGGGGTTCCCTGATTGCCCTGATATTTACCATTATTTATTTCCTGTGCCGCAGACTGGTAAGCTTCAAGGAAGCAATGGAATGTCTGACAAAGGGCTTTAATGCCATGGTTCCTGCCATGCTGATTCTGACCTTTGCGGTTACTTTAAAGACGATTACCGGGCTTCTGGGCGCAGATGTTTATGTGGCAGGGCTGATGCAGGGTGCATCCTCCGGTCTGACCAATATGCTGCCCGCAATTATCTTCCTGGTAGCGTGCTTTCTTGCATTTGCATCCGGTACAAGCTGGGGAACCTTTGGTATTCTGATTCCCATTGTAACAGGGGTATTTACCAATCCCACTACCGGTGCGGTGGTTCCCGGAGCGGAGCATCTGATTATTATCGGCGTGTCTGCCTGCCTTGCAGGAGCGGTTATGGGCGACCATTGTTCTCCGATTTCCGATACGACAATTATGGCATCTGCCGGTGCCCAGTGTGAGCATATGAATCATGTGTCTACCCAGGTGCCTTACGTATTGACAGTAGCTGCCATTTCCTTTGTCTGCTTTATTGTGGCAGGCTTTGTGCAGAATGCGGTGATTTGTCTTGTCTTCGGTGTCCTTCTGACCATTGCAGCTCTGTTTGTACTGCGGGCTAAATTTGGCGAGAAGAAGCAGGCAGAATAAGAGCGGGAAAAGTATATGAAAAACAGAAATTTGAAAAACCCACTGCTGTTACTTTTGACAGCAGCAATCTGGGGTTCGGCGTTTGTGGCTCAGAGCGTTGGAATGGATTATGTGGGATGCTTTACCTTTAGCTGTGTCAGAAACCTGATAGGCTGTCTGGTATTGCTTCCCTATATCTGGCTGACAGGGTGGAAAAAGGAAGCACAGGAAACGGTTTTGCCGGAAGAGAAAAAGCAGGAAAATAAAATATTGGCAATCGGCGGAATCTGCTGTGGAATCTGCCTGTGTATTGCCTCTAATTTGCAGCAGTATGGGATTCAGTATACCTCTGTCGGCAAGGCGGGCTTCCTGACGGCGCTTTATATTGTGCTGGTGCCGGTGCTGGGAATTTTCCTGAAGAAAAAGTGTGGGCTTCAGGTCTGGATTAGTGTGGCAGTGGCAGTGGTGGGATTTTACCTGTTGAGTGTAAAGGAAGGCTTCCGGCTGGAAATGGGAGATATTTATCTGGTGCTTTCTGCCCTGATGTTTTCCGTGCATATCCTTGTCATTGACTATTTTTCACCGAAGGTGGACGGGGTAAAGCTCTCCTGTATTCAGTTCTTTGTCTGCGGAATCCTGTCCGGCATTGTGATGTTTTTGACAGAACAGCCCTCCCTTGGCACTCTTTTGGAGGCGAGAATCCCGATTCTTTATGCGGGAGTTCTTGCCTGCGGAGTTGCATATACTTTGCAGATTTTGGGTCAGAAGGACTTTAACCCTACAATCGCTTCCCTGATTTTAAGTCTGGAATCCGTCTTTTCTGCACTGGCGGGCTGGCTGATATTGCAGCAGACCTTAACAGGCAGGGAAAAGGCAGGCTGCTTTCTGATTTTCTGCGCCGTGATTCTGGCGCAGCCTCCGGGGAAAAAGAAACTCCCGGATACGGCTTCATAAGGATAGCGGATAAAACCGCGATTATACTTTGTATAATGACATCCAAAATAACCCATGATATAATAGGCGCATAGAAAAACAAGCGGCTGCGGAGCAGACATTTGTTTTTCATGCGCCTATTAACGAGCAAATGTTCCTGCGAAGCAGGAAGGAAAGCGCGGAAGCGCGAATTTGCGAGTGAAGGAAAGAGGTGAAAGAGGAGGCAGAAAATATAAATGCACCAGATAGGATTAAAGAAGAAATTGATGAAAAAATAGGGAGAAATCACATTATGAGTAAAAATGTAAATAAGAAAATAGGCATCTACATATTGGCAGGAATTATCTTGCTTGTAATCATCATTGCAATTTCAGTAATTGCAACAGGGAAAAAGGTTCCGCAAAGTGGCGAAGTTTCCAATCCAACATTTACTGATGAGGATGGCAAGGTCTATGTTGCTGCTTTTCTGAAAGAGATGACAGAAAACAATTTAATGGTTGATGTGATAGAGTTTATTACAGATGACAATGAGGAAAAGATAAGAGAGTTGAACCTTACGGAAGATGATATGCCGGATGGCTATTATATATACAATCCCGATACGGAAACTATTGTATGGAAACTGGATGCACAGACAGTATATACTTTTATTGATTGGAACGGGGACTTTTCCGATTCTGAGTATCCGGAGGAATATACCACAACAGATGTGCAGGAGTTCAAAAAGTATATTGAAACATATGAGAATGCGACTCCGGGGATGCCGTTTTTCTTTCAGATAGAAGATGATGTAATAAGGCTCGTTCTGGAAAAGCCTTTCGCATGACAATGGAAGTGGCAAGATGATGATTCAGTGAAAATATCTTGTAGACTCGTATTTCTTACATCCGTCGTCAAAATATAAAAATGAGTGTTATCTTATTAGTAACAAAGTAAGTAGGAGTTACTTTGAAATTTTTATAACATGCAAAAGGAAGTAAGTTGAGAAAACAAGCGGCTGCGGAGCAGGAAGGAGGGAGAAGCATGGAAACTGTAAATACCGGGTGGCAGGAATATGAAATTATGAATGGCAGCCAGAAGGCAGCAGAAATTTGCAAAAATGGCATGTGCCGGATTTATCAGGAAAAAATGCTGCCCTATAACCTGTATCTGGAAGAGGTTTCAGAGGATGATATAGATGGAAGAGTGCAGAATCTGGAGAATTTTTATCACTGGTGCTCTTCCCGCATTCTGACATTAGACAGAGAATATGCAAAGGAAATTTTAAACAGTATCGGCGCTTCTCAGGCAACAACAGACAGGGAGCGGGCGAGAATTGCCCTGTCCTATCATTGTCTTTCTCTTATGGATATTTTCTGGACAAAGGAAAAGGCGGAAGAACAGAATTTTTCAGAAATCAATTTGTTTGAAAATCATTTGGACTGTGCATTTGTGGATGTGTCACTCAGGGGCAGACAGATGACAATACAAAACAGATATATGATTGCGGATGATTTGGGAACAAAGGGGTGTTATCCGAAGGCATGGATTCGTGACGAGAATGGTTTTAAACTCCTGAAAGACGGTGGAAGGGAACCCGTGGAGAATGAACTTCTGGCGAGCCGGATAGCAAGGTGTTTCAGAGTGAATCAGGTTGAATATGAAGAGGCATTTTATGATGGGCAGAAAGTGTCTGCAAGCAGAATCATTACCTCACTGAGCCAAAGTATTGTTCCCATGGAATATTTTGAAATTTATGCAGCCAACCATGAAACAGGCACGATGGATTACGTTTTGCGGCTGGACGGTTATGGTTATTATATGATGAACATTATCGACTATCTGGTGGGAAATACGGACAGACATTGGGGCAACTGGGGCATTTTAGTGGATAACAGGACAAATCAGCCGGTTCGGCTGTATGATTTGATGGATTTTAACAAAGCCTTTCAGGCATATGATTCACTGGAGGGTGCTAACTGCCTGACAACCAGCGCAAGGATGACGCAGAAGGAGGCGGCAGAAGCGGCGGTACGGGAAATCGGATTAAATCAGATGGGAGAAGTAAAACCGGAATGGTTTGTTGAGAAGGCTGTTGGAGAAATGTTTTTTAAGAGGCTTGAAGTATTAAAAGAAGCAGCAAAATAAATTGTTTATGAAATATAAAACCTCAAAGCTCTTTTCTGGTACTTATTCATGTAGCAGATAAATGAAAGGTGGATTTGTGTCCGGGCGTACCTGACACAAATCCGGTATATGCAGAGTTGTGCGCAGAAAAGAGGAATGATATGTCAAAAATATGTTACAATTACGAGTCCGGGGAATACGAAAATATAGACAGGGATGGTTTCAGCTATACCCAGGGAGCCTATGTGTATTATTGGGATGACAGTGAATATCAGGAAGAAGAGGACTATTTGCAGGAAGAGGAAGACAGGTGCCAACGGGAAGAAGAACGCAGGCAGGAGGAAGAACACCGGCGGGAAGAAGAGGAACGGCGGTGGCAAGAGGAGGAAGAAGAGCGAAGATGGGAGGATGAACGTCAACGGGAAGAGGAAGAACGCAGATGGGAAGAAGAGCGCAGGCGAGAGGAAGAGCAGAGATGGGAAGAGGAGCGCAGGTGGGAAGAAGAGCGAAGATGGGAGGATGAACACCAACAGAACTGGTATTAAAGTGTTCAGCCCTATATTTAATGTATCAGAATATGAATTGTTTCATATGTAAAACGATGCGTTGCAATTTGGAAAAGTTGACAAATGACAATTATAAAACTATTATAAAGATAAACATAGTTAAATAGTACAATGTTAGAACCTCAGGTGGAAAATGTGCTTTGATGGTCTTAGAGAAGCTATCGGGAAACAGAAATAAGAGTTGTTTAATGGAATTACAGAAAAAAAGTAAAGGAGAAAATCATGAAGAAAGAAAAAATTGAGATTTATGGAGCAGGATGTGATAAGTATTTTGAAACATTAAACAATATGAAAAAAGCGGTGAAAAATAAGAACATTGCTGCTGAGATTGTTGAGATTACAGATGGAAAGAAAATAGCAGAAATGGGGATTGTGAATATGCCGGCCGTTCGTGTTATGGGAAAAATAGTTTCTCAGGGGCGTGCTGTTTCCCAGGCAGAGGCTATGCAGATGTTGGAAATGTATATAGCTTAAAGACTTAAGAAAAGAAATCGATTATGTACGCCCAAAACGGCTATTTTGCTAAAGGGAGCCGGAATAAATAACAGGGCAGAAGTCTGGAATGGAAAATCCGGATTTCTGCCCTGTGCCTTTTCAATAGTTCCTCATCCCGGTTCGGCAATGCGGGAAACACCCACGTAGACTTCCGAGATTTCGTACCAGGTAGCATAATCTGTGACACCGGTCTGGGGAAGATTGAAAATGCGCTGGAAGGTGCGGACAGCTTCCGCTGTGGCGGGACCGTAAATGCCATCCGGGGTAACGGTGGGGATGGCGGGGTAATTTCTCGCAATCCGGTTTAGCTGGTTCTGGAGCTGTCTGACCTTATCGCCGGAGGCGCCGATGGTTAATTCGTAACCGGGATAAGAGGAGGGAACGCCGGAAATCTGTTCTGCGGTGTTGATGTACATATCGTTTCCATAGTAGTAATGAATGATGTCGATTGCAGAATAACCCTGGTCCCCCAGATATTTGGAGCCCCACTGGCTTAAGCCGTTACAGGTAACGCGCTGTCCGTCGCAGTAGGAGGTAAAAATCGGCTGCCGGACACCAGGGCGGGAAAGATAATCTGCAAAAATAGTGTCCACCAGGTAGTCGATATTTTCAAATATATTTCTGCCGTAAACCCATTTCTGGTCATAGGCGGTGGAAGAGGTGATGGTAAAGTCGTAGCCCTGGTTCCGGTACCACTCCGTATACACTCTGTTCAGAGTAAAGGACTGGATAGCGAGAATATTGGCGTAAATGGAGCTTTCCGGCCAGGTGGAATAGATTTCACAGGAAGCCACATTTTTGATGTAATCCTTATAGCGCACCCAGTAGTTAGGGGCAGAGGAGTCGGAGGGAGCGCCATCATGGACGATGACGTATTCCGGAACAACAACGCGGCTTAAGACAATCTCTCCGGTTTCTCCCATGGACTTGATTTCTTCCTCCGGAATCTTCGGTGGATATTTTGCAAAGAGGGTGTGGGCGGGAATGACAACAACCTGTTCCGCTTCCTCTGTGACAGCGATGGGGTTCATACGGATGGGCTGTAAGGACATTTCCCCGGCGAGTATTTCAGAGCCGGACACAAGTACAGGTTCGTAGCCTTCTGCAGTCACCAGAATATTGTATTCGGAATAGGGCTGTACCTCATTTTCGGGGCGTAAAGAGAGCGAAACAGGAGGTGCCGGAAGGTCAATGGCAGGAGTCTGTCCGGAGGAATCGGTTGTAAGGGTCTGTATGGGGGAATCCGGGTCCCCGGTATAGGAAACAGTAACGGTGGCATTTTCCACGGGAATCATACTGATGGTGGAAACAACACTGATTTGGAGAGAACCGATGGAATCGGATTCTTCCATGATGGATTCGTCTGGCATGAAGAACCTCGTTTTGGTTAGTTATGGTATGTATATGCTTTTTTGAAAAAAATGTGCAAAACATATTGACGTTTTTTAAAATTGAGTGTATTGTTGTATTATTGAGTTGATACAATAAAAAGAAAGGATGAGAACTATGGCGTGGAATCTGGATACAGACAGACCGATTTATGCCCAGCTGGTGGAGCGTATTCAAATGCAGATTGTTTCCGGCTATTATCCGCCGGGAGAAAAGCTTCCGAGTGTCAGGGAGCTGGCAGCGGTGGCGGCAGTGAATCCGAATACCATGCAAAAGGCATTTGCAGAGCTGGAACGCAGCGGGCTGATTATTACCCAGCGGACCAACGGGCGGACGGTGACAGAGGATACGGAGCTGATTAAAGGTATCCGGCGTTCTCTGGCGAAGGAGTACGTGGATTTGTATTTTTCCCAGATGAAAAATCTGGGATATCTGCGGCGGGAAGCGGTGGAGATGATTGAAGAAAGAAAAACAGAGGAGGGAGAAGAGGGATGAATGAACTTGTTGAAATCACAGGGCTGACAAAGGCTTATGATGCAAAGCATGTAGCGGTGAACAATGTGACATTGACTCTTCCGAAGGGAAAGATTATCGGTCTTTTGGGACCAAACGGCAGCGGGAAGACAACCCTGATTAAGATGCTGAACGGACTTTTGACGCCGACCCAGGGAAATATCAGGATTAACGGAAAAGACATTGGGGTAGAAACAAAGGCGCATGTAGCGTATCTGCCGGACAGGACTTATCTGGCAGGCAATAAAAAAATCAGTCAGATACTGGATTTCTTCTGTGACTTTTATGGAGATTTTTCCAGAGAGAAAGCAGAAGAAATGCTGCATAATTTGAATATTGACCCCCAAACAAAATTAAAGACACTTTCCAAGGGAAATAAGGAGAAGGTACAGTTGATTCTTGTAATGAGCCGTCAGGCAGACCTTTATGTGCTGGACGAGCCGATAGCGGGTGTGGATCCTGCGGCAAGAGATTACATACTGCGGACGATTATCAATAACTATAATCCGGAGGCAACTGTTTTGATTTCCACACATCTGATTGGAGATATCGAGCAGGTTCTGGATGAGGTGATTTTTATGAGATACGGGCATCTGGTGCTTTATACTTCCGTGGATAATATCAGAGAGGAACATGGAAAATCTGTGGATGCTTATTTCAGGGAGGTGTTCGCATGTTAGGAAAATTGGTTAAGCACGAATGGAAGGGTACTTACAGGGTCGGCTGTCTGATGTTACTGGTTGTGGCAATCGTTACATTCTTTGGCTGGCTGGCATTTCAGGCTCCCATGTGGCAGATGCTGGCAGGAAACAATTCTTCTGACAGAATCAGTGCCCTTGACATATTAAGCCTTGTGACAATCATGTTATATGTATTCATGCTGGTGGGCGTAAGCTATGGCATGATGATTTATCTGGGCATCCGTTTTTATAAGACCATGTATACGGATGAGGGATATCTGACACATACGCTGCCGGTAACGAAGGGAAAGCTGCTTGCAAGCAAGATTTTAGTCAGCGGTATCTGGTATATGCTTGTTTTAATGGGGATTATGGCATCTGTATTTATCCTTGTATTTTCCTTTGTGGCAGCCCTGCTGGATGGCTATGATTTAGGAGAAATCTTCCGGGAAATGTGGGATAACTGGCCGGAGCTTTCCGCAGAGATAAGACAGGCGACAGGAATTGACCTTACTTCCTATGGCATACTGACGGTGTTAAGCATGCTTATCGGCCCCTTCTGCAGCATGATAATTCTGGATGGAGCGATTTCTCTTGGGCAGCTTTTTACAAAGCATCGTGCGGCGATGGCGATTGTTTTTTATATCGGAATTACGATTTTGACGATGGTAATCAGTTCCGTTACCCAGAGTATTCTTTCCGACAATGTTGTTTACAGCAGTATGAGTGATTCGGAAATTGTGAACCGGTATATGAATGTAACCGTTATTGCGGGCATTTTGCAGAATGTGATATTTGCTGTCATTTTATATGCAGTTTCGTATCTTGTTGTCGATAAAAAGTTAAATATGGAATAGATTTATCCGGTGAGATTTGCTATAATAAACTGTAAGCGACTCACAGGAACGGGCAGAAAGTTCCGGGCTGGCAGCAGCTTCCGGAACTTTTTTGCGTCAGATATCCTGCATCGGGCCGCCGGGATACAAATACAGTTAAGTGGGTGAGTACAGATGCAGAAGATAATCAATCAGATATTAGAGGGAAACTTTGAGTATGAAAATGGTTCTCTTGATTTCTCCTGCGAAAAAATAGAGCTTTCTCTGGCGAAGGGAGAAAGCTGCGAGGGCAGTTTCCGCGTATACGCCACCCCGGGACAGTTTGCAACAGGCAAGGTTATCAGCTCAGACTTACGGATGGAATGTCTTACAGAGGAGTTTGTAGGCTCGGATGAGGAAATTTCATTTGCATTCCATGGGGAAAACATGGAAGAGGGGGATGTGCTGAAGGGCAATTTTTATATTATCAGTAATCAGGGGGAATATTATCTTCCCTTTGTTGTTTCAATAGAACATGTCGTTCTGGATTCCTCCATAGGTACAATAAAAAATCTGTTCCATTTTGCCAATCTGGCGAAGAGCAGCTGGCAGGAGGCGGTGGCACTTTTTTACTCAGAGGAATTTTACCGGGTATTTCAGGGGAGTGACGCCAGTCATTATCCTGCTTACCGGGCGCTTTCAGCAGTCCGGGGCAGTGAGCAGAATCTGGAGGAATTTCTGATTCAGATTAACAAAAAGCAGCGGGTGGAATTTATTCCGGAGCAGGAGGAGCTGGTGCTTGACATCCTGGCAGCAGGAACGGCGGAGGCAGTGACAGAGCAGGAACTGCAGCTTGTGCGGAACGGCTGGGGCTATACCCATCTTTTTGTGGAATGCAGTGGGGATTTCCTGTTTACGGAAAAGACAGTACTGGCAGAGGAGGATTTTGTCGGAAACAGGTGCCATCTGCCTGTATTTGTGGACGGAAGCTATTGCAGGCACGGAAAAAATTTCGGAAGCATTTTCCTGTACAATTCCTATGTATCCCTGACGATTCCCGTGACAGTCAGGTGCGGGGAAGAGCGCACCAGAGAAAAGGCGCAGTTAAACAAGAAACGCGGAATTGTACAGCTGATGGAATATTATCAGGCCTTCCGCATGAAAAAAATCAGTACCCAGACCTGGTTAAAGGAAACCGGCAGACTGGTGGAAAAACAGGTGGCAGTGGAAGAAAATGATATTCCGGCAAGGCTCTTTCAGGCGCAGCTTCTGATTACAGAGGAACGGTACAATGAGGCGGGCTGGATTCTGGATCATGTGGCAGAGCTGCTGGAGAAGAAGGAACACCCGGATACCTGGCTGGCGTATTATCTTTATCTGACAACCCTTGTACACCCGGATGCTGATTACGGGAAGCGGGTTACGGCAGAGGTGGAGCATATTTACCGGAAGGATAATACGGACTGGCGTGCGGCATGGCTTTTATTATATCTTTCCGAGGAATATCATCAATCCACCACCGGAAGGTGGCTTTTTCTGGAAAAGCAGTTTGCGATAGGCTGCAGCAGTCCGGTTCTCTACATAGAGGCAATTGTTCTGCTCAATAACAATCCGGCGCTGTTAAGGCAGCTTGGCAGCTTTGAAAAACAGGTGTTGTGGTATGGAATCAGACAGGAGGTTTTAAAGCCGGAGGTTATAGAACAGTTTCTGCTTCTGACACCGAAGGAAAAGGAATACAGCCCGGTTGTATTTCGGATGTTGGAGCATATTTACCGGGAAAATGCGGATGTCCGGGTGCTGCAGGAAATCTGCACCCTGTTGATGAAGGGAGGAAAGACTGGACGGGCTTTCTTTTTCTGGTACAGGGAGGGTGTGGAGAAGCAGTTAAGAATTACCAATCTTTTTGAATATTATATGCTGTCTTTGCCATTAGAGGAAAAGCAGGAAATTCCAAAGACAGTGCTGATGTACTTTTCCTATCAGAACAGGCTGGATTATGAGCATACAGCATACCTGTATGATTATCTGTTAAAGAATGAGGATAATTACCGGGATATTCTGGAAACCTACCGGGAGCGGATGACCTATTTCTGCCTGGAGCAGATTCAGAAAAATCATATCAACAGGCATCTGGCAAATATTTATACCCGCCTGTTACAGCCTGGTATGATAACGGAACAGATAGCGGAACCGCTGGCAAGGCTGCTTTTTGCAAACCGGGTGAAGGTGGAGGATGAACGGCTGCGGTATGTTTATGTATATCAGCCGGGAAGCAGCCGCCCGGAGAGGTATGTCCTGAACAACAGGGAAACCTGGGTGGCGCTGTATGGAAATGACTGCACGGTTGTTTTTGAGGACGGCGCAGAAAACCGGTTTATGAAAAGTGCGGAATATACGTTGGAAAAGCTGATGCTGCCCGGGAAATTTTTAAGGACGGTTCTGCCTCTTGTGAAGAACTGTCTGCCGCTGGATTTGTACCTGTGTGACAATGAACGGGCAGGGCTGGAGGATGCGGAAGCGGTCAACGACCGGATGGTACGGGTGGCAGAGTCGGATATCTGTGAGGGAAATCTGAAACGGGAACTGACCTTGCGGATTCTGCAATATTATTATGAAACAGACCAGATGCGGTGTCTGGACGAGTATTTACAAAGACTTCCCGGGGAAGAGCTTACCATGGAGGAGCGGGGCATTGCCCTGAAATATATGATTTTCAGGGGAAATTATGATTTGGCGGCGCAGTGGCTGGAAAGCTACGGCCCCTACTTTGTGGATGCAAAGCTTCTGGTACGGCTGATAAGTCCTCTGATGGAGCGGGACAATATGTGCGAGGATGCCGTTTTGACGGCGGCTGCGGTTTATGCCTTCCGCAAGGGCAAATATGACAGTGTGGTGCTTTCCTATCTTGCGGATTATTATCGGGGAATGACGAAGAATCTCAGGGATATCTGGAAGGCGGCGCGTGCCTTTGAGGTGGACTGTTACAGGCTGTGCGAGCGGATTCTGGCACAGATGCTTTATTCCGGTGCCTTTGTGGGAGAAAAGATGGAAATTTTCCGGTACTATGTTTCCCAGGGGGCAAAGCCGGAGGTGGAGGAAGCCTTTTTATCCCAGTGTGCCTATGACTATTTTACCAGGGACAGGGTGACAGAGGGGGAGGTTTTCCAGGAGATACAGGCGATGTATTCCAGAGGTGAGCCTGTACGGAAAATATGCCGGCTGGCATTTTTAAAGTATTATGCGGAAATGCGGGAAGAAAGAAATGAGAAGGTGCTGGAGCTGGCAGAGCAGTTTTTAAAGGAATTTCTTGCAGAGGGAATCCATCTGGAATTTTTCCGGGAGTATGGAGAAATTCCACAGGTACTGCACGATATGGCAGATAAGGCAATTATTGAATACCACAGTACGCCGGGAGCAAGGGTCTGTCTTCATTATGTATTTTCCAGACAGGGGGATGAAGCAGGAGAATACACGGCGGAATATATGCAGGAAGTGTTCGGCAGCGTCTTTGTCAAGGAGTTTGTCCTGTTTTTCGGGGAAACGGTGCAGTATTATATTACCGAGGAGAAAAACGGGGAAGAACAACTGACGGAGAGCGGCACCTTACAGAAAAGCGATATCAGAAGCGAGGAAACTGACAGTCGGTATCAGATGGTAAATGATATTGTTATCAGCAGGAATCTGCAGGATTATGATACTCTGGAAAATCTGCTGGAGGAATACAGGAAAAAGGACTTTTTGAACGGACAGTTATTTGAAATCAGATAGAAAGCCTTAAAGGGGGATTCTATGGGACTTTTTAATGGAGAAAAGCTGTTTATAGGGTACGATTTGGAAAATGATTTCTGTCAGATAAGTTATAGCATTTCCGAAAAGTCGGAGGTGGAAACCCTTTCCCAGGTGGCGGGGGACCAGCTTTACAATATCCCGGCAGTGCTCTGTAAAAGACCCGGTGTGAACCAGTGGTTTTACGGGAAGGAAGCATTGCGGTATGAAAAGGAACAGAACGGAATCCTGGTGCATGATTTGCTGGCGCAGGCGCTGGACGGGGAGCCGGTTTTAATTGAGGGCGAGAGCTTCCAGCCCGTTGCACTGCTGACCCTTTTTGTGAAGAGAAGTCTGGGGCTGCTTTCCCAGGTGGTTTCCACGGATAAAATAACAGCAGTCATGTTTACCAGCAGAGTGCTGGATGGCAGGATGCTGGAGGTGTTAAATCAGGTGACCGCAGGGCTGCACCTGAAAACGGACAGGGTGTTTTACCAGAGCCATACGGAAAGCTACTATTATTATCTGATACACCAGACGCAGGAACTATGGCTGCATCAGGCGCTGCTGCTGGATGGAACGCGGGATATGGTTCGCACCTACCGGATGGAGTGCAACAGGCGGACTACGCCCATAGTGGCTTTTATAGAAGAAAGAGAATATCCCTTCCCGGAGGGGAGCGGGGAGGATATGGACAGGACTCTTTTGCAGATTGGAAGGGAGTGCTGTGAGGGAGAAAACGTGTGCAGTGTATTCCTTATCGGGGATATTTTCGACCAGGACTGGATGAAGGAATCACTGCGGTATTTCTGTCGGGGAAGAAGGGTTTTTCAGGGAAACAATCTGTTCAGCAAGGGAGCCTGCTACGGGGCGCTGGAAAAAATTTCTCCCGGAGAGATCAGCAAATCCCATGTGTTTCTGGGAAATGAAAAGTTGAAGGCAAATGTGGGGCTGCATATTTTAAGGCAGGGAGAGGATTCCTACTATGCGCTGCTGGATGCCGGGGAAAACTGGTATGAGGCAGAGTACACCTTTGAATTTTACATACAGGGCGGAAATGTGCTGCCCCTTGTGATTACGCCTCTTATGGGAAAAAGTGCGGTGACGAAATTACTGACACTGAAGGATTTCTCCGGGGAGGCAGCCAGAATCAGAGGGAACTTTTATATGGAATCGGAGCGGGTTCTGATAGCAGAACTGGAGGATTTGGGCTTCGGGGAAATCCGGGCAGCTACCGGAAAGCGGTGGAAACAAAAGCTGGAATTATATTAGAAAAGGGGAGAAAATATGCGGGTCAGCGTCTGCGTGGGAAATTATGCAAAAACTCCATATCCGGTTCCTGGACTGGGAATGAATGCTTTCTGCATGGAAGAGCTGTGCTACCTGTTGAAGGAAAATGCTTTCCTGCTGGACACTTCTCTGATGAATGACGGGATAATCAGCTGGATTGAGGAGGAATGTGGCAGAAAGCAGCTTGCCAGAAGGCTCTACCCAATGGTACATAAAAAGGGTTCCTTAAGCGTATTTGTGGCGGAAATTTTACAGGATACGGGGTTTTATGATGGCACAGTTATCGGAGAGGTCGAGCGGGTATTAAAGCAGGGAGCAGGCTTAAGCCGGATAGAAAAGAGAAAGAGCCAGATTGATTATCTGGTGAAAAAGAAGAAGTACATGCTTGCAATCCGGGAGTATGACAGGCTTCTTAATACCTGGCAGGAAACGGAAAAAACGGGGGCAGTGCTTCCGGCGGCGGAATGTCTTGGGGCAATCTGGCATAACAAGGGAGTGGCATTAGCCGGAATGATGATTTATGAAAAGGCGGCGGAATGTTTTCAGAAGGCATACCAGATATCGGGAAATAAAGAGGACTGTCTGGAATACCTGGCTGCCATGCGGCTGCTGTTATCCGAGGAGGCATATGTTTCTCTTGTGGCGGAGCATCCGGAATTTTACGGGGAAACTCTGGAGCTGGAAAAGAAGATGGAAGCAGGGGAACGCCTCTGGGAGGAACAGACGGAATATTTGCAGCTTCACAGATGGCGGGAAATGCGTCAGGCGGGAGAACTGCAGAAGTACGATGGGGAAAATGACAGAAATATGCTTGGATTGAAAGAGGCATACAGAAGTTATGTGTCTGAGGTATAAGGAAAGGCAAGGGAAAGATGGGCTTTTGGAAAAAACTTTTTCAAAGAAAAAAGAAGCAGGAAATACCGGAGGATAACTGGGAAAACATTGTCTACGCAAGGGATGATGTGGATTTTTCAAAGGAGGAGCAGCGAAGCCGGTATATTACAGGATGTCTGGAGCAGATGGCGGAGGCGGCGAAGGAGCTGAAGCTTCTGACGGGGGAATATTCTCTGGTGACGGCTTATCTGACAGATACGGAGGAAATTGATGCCCTGCCGGAGGAGGAGCGAGAGGAACTGAATGTTACCGCGAGAAAGCTTCTTGCCCTGGAGGAAGAGCGGGAAAAGTACCGTACCAGACAAAACCGGATGGCGGATGAGGATTATTACCGGATAAGAAAGCAGGAGAATCAGGTACAGGAAGGGATTCAGAAGCTTTCCGAGGGGGAAAATTACAGGGAGCTGATAAAGCAGGATTTGAAAAAGCTGGACAGGGAAAGGCACGCCTACGAATACAGGCGGCTGGAGCTGGAAAATATGATGGGAAATTTCAGAGGAATGGCGGTGATTTTCCTGACCGCCTTTGGAGTCTGCCTGATTCTGCTGCTGCTTTTACAGTTCGGGTTCCGGATGAATACCAGAGCGGGATACCTGCTGGCAGCGGGAGCGGTTACTCTGGCGGTGACGGTGCTGGTTGTAAAGTATACAGACTGCGACAGGGAACTGCAGCGGGTGGAAAATGGTATCAATAAGCTGATTCTGTTACAGAATAAGGTAAAAATCCGTTATGTGAATAACAGAAATCTTCTGGAATACCTTTATATAAAATATGAAACCCAGAGCGCGGAAGGTTTGAGGAAGCTCTGGCAGCAGTATCAGCAGGAAAAGGAAGAAAGGAAGCAGTACGCGGAGGCGGAAGGAAAGCTGGATTATTATCAACGGGAGCTGGTAAGCAGGATGAGGAACTTCCATATTACAGACCCGGAGAGATGGACTTCCCAGCCGGGAGCCCTTCTGGATAAGCGGGAAATGGTGGAAATCCGGCATGAACTGATTCTGAGAAGGCAGTCACTGCGCAAGCAGATGGACTATAATAACGGGGTGGCAGACGCAGCAAGAAAGGAAATTATGGAGGTGGTAAAGCGTTATCCTGTCTATGCGGAAGAAATCATGGGCATGGTGGAGCGCTTTGATTCCTCTATTGACTTATAAACCCCGTTAAGCTATGATATATGCGATAATTGCTGAAAAAGGCAGAGAGGAAAAAGCCAGTGACAGAGAACATTTCTATTCAGACAGAAAACAATGACAAGCTAAAAGAAGAATGTGGTGTATTTGGCGTTTACGATTTTGATGGCAGTGATGTAGCGTCCACCATTTATTACGGACTTCTGGCGCTGCAGCACAGGGGTCAGGAAAGCTGCGGTATTGCGGTAAGCGATACAAAGGGTCCCAAGGGAAGGGTGCTTTCCAGTAAGGATATGGGACTGGTAAACGAAGCCTTTACACCGGAGCAGCTGGAGAAGCTGAAGGGAGATATCGGTGTCGGGCATGTACGGTATTCCACCGCAGGAAGCTCCTGCCGGGAAAATGCACAGCCCCTTGTACTCAACTATGTAAAGGGAACTCTGGGACTGGCACATAACGGAAATCTGATTAATGCGCCGGAGCTTCGGAGAGAACTGGCATATACGGGAGCCATTTTCCAGACGACAATCGATTCGGAGGTCATTGCCTATTATATCGCCAGAGAGCGGTTAAATACCTCCTCTGTGGAAGAGGCGGTGGGGCGCGCCATGGGAAAATTAAAGGGCGCCTATTCGCTGGTTGTCATGTCCCCCAGAAAGCTGATTGGAGCAAGGGATCCCTTCGGATTCAGACCGCTCTGTATTGGAAAGAGGGATAATGCCTATCTGCTTGCCAGTGAAAGCTGTGCGCTGGATACTGTAGGAGCAGAATTTGTGCGGGATGTCCTGCCAGGAGAAATTGTGACGATTTCACCGGAATTTGGAATTCAGTCTGATATGAGTCATGCACTGCCGGAAGCAGAGCATGCAAGATGTGTTTTTGAATATATTTATTTCGCAAGACCGGACAGTATTCTGGACGGGGAAAGCGTATATCATTCCAGAATCATGGCGGGAAAATATCTTGCCATGGATTCTCCGGTAGAGGCAGATTTGGTAGTCGGGGTGCCGGAATCCGGAAACTGTGCGGCTCTGGGATATTCCTTACAGTCAGGGATTCCCTACGGAACAGCTTTTGTGAAAAATGCCTATGTGGGCAGAACCTTTATCAAGCCAAAGCAGAAAAACAGGGAAAGCAGTGTGCAGGTAAAATTAAATCCCATCAGGGAAGCAGTGGAGGGCAAGCGGATTATCATGATAGACGACTCGATTGTCAGGGGAACCACCTCCGACAGGATTGTCCGGATGCTCAGGGAAGCAGGCGCAAAGGAAGTCCATATGCGTGTCAGCTCCCCGCCCTTTTTATGGCCCTGCTATTTTGGAACGGACGTACCGGCAAGGGAGCAGTTGATTGCCTACAAACATTCCGTGGAGGAAATTAGTGGAATTATCGGAACAGACAGCCTTGCCTATCTGAAGATAGAGAGGCTGGAGGAAATTGTGAACCATCTGAACATATGCAAGGGATGCTTTACCGGAAAATATCCGCTGGAACCGCCAGTGGAGGATATCCGTGGAAATTATGAGGCATAAAGCAAGCAGAAAAAAGTCAAGCAGATAAGGAGAAAATCATGAGCACAGACAGATATCAAAGCCCGCTTTCGGAGCGTTATGCAAGTAAGGAAATGCAGTACATTTTTTCACCTGATATGAAATTCCGTACCTGGAGAAGACTCTGGATTGCCCTGGCAGAAACGGAGAAGGAGCTGGGATTAAGCCAGAACGGAAAGCCGGTTATTACGGATGAGCAGATTGCGGAACTGAAGGCACACGCAGAGGATATCAATTATGATGTGGCAATCGCAAGGGAAAAGGAAGTGCGTCATGATGTTATGAGCCACGTTTACGCCTACGGCAAACAGTGTCCCAAGGCGGCAGGAATTATCCATCTGGGAGCAACCTCCTGCTATGTTGGAGATAACACGGATATTATCGTGATGACAGAGGCTTTGAAGCTGGTAAAGAAGAAGCTTGTCAACGTCATTGCGGAGCTGGCAGATTTTGCTGAAAAATACAAGGCACAGCCCACGCTGGCATTTACCCATTTCCAGCCGGCGCAGCCTACTACTGTAGGAAAGCGTGCCACACTCTGGATGCAGGAGTTTTATCTGGATTTGGAGGATTTGGATTATGTACTTGGCACCATGAAGCTGCTTGGCTCCAAGGGAACCACAGGAACTCAGGCTTCCTTCCTGGAGCTGTTTGACGGCGACCAGGAAACCATTGATAAGATTGACCCCATGATAGCGGAGAAGATGGGCTTTAAGGAGTGCTTCCCGGTATCCGGTCAGACCTATTCCAGAAAAGTGGATACCAGAGTGGCAAATATTCTGGCAGGAATCGCAGCCTCTGCCCATAAGATGAGCAATGATATCCGCCTTTTGCAGCATTTAAAGGAAGTGGAGGAGCCCTTTGAAAAGAGCCAGATTGGTTCCTCTGCCATGGCATATAAGAGAAATCCCATGCGGAGCGAGAGAATTGCTTCCCTTTCCCGTTATGTGATGATTGATGCGCTGAATCCGGCGATTACCTCCGCTACCCAGTGGTTTGAGAGAACATTGGATGATTCCGCCAATAAGAGATTATCTATCCCGGAAGGATTTCTGGCAATCGACGGAATCCTGGATTTGTGCCTGAATGTGGTAGACGGACTGGTTGTGTACCCGAAGGTTATTGAGAAAAGACTGCGCAGCGAGCTGCCCTTTATGGCAACGGAAAATATCATGATGGATGCGGTAAAGGCAGGCGGAAACCGTCAGGAGCTGCATGAGCGCATCAGAGAGCTTTCCATGGAAGCAGGACGCAATGTAAAGGTAGAAGGAAAGGAAAACAACCTTCTGGAGCTGATTGCAGCAGACCCTGCCTTCAATATGACGCTGGAGGATTTACAGAAGACAATGGACCCTGCAAAATATGTAGGCCGTTCCAGAGAACAGGTAGATGCTTTCCTGAAAAACGTGATTCGTCCGGTTCTGGAGGAAAATAAAGAATTACTTGGTGTGAAAGCAGAGATTAATGTATAGGAGAAAACCTCATGGGTGGATTTTTTGGAGTTGCCTCAAAAGAAGATTGTGTATTTGATTTGTTTTTCGGAACAGATTATCATTCCCATCTCGGTACAAGGCGTGCCGGGATGGCAGTTTACAGCCGGGAGGACGGGTACAACAGAGCCATTCATAATATAGAAAATGCGCCCTTCAGGACAAAGTTTGACAAGGATGTCAATGAGATGCACGGCAATTTCGGAATCGGCTGTATTTCCGATTATGAACCACAGCCGCTTATGGTGCGTTCCCATCATGGCACTTATGCAATTACAACAGTAGGAAAAATCAACAATACCGCAAAGCTGATTCAGGAAATTTTCTCAAAGGGACATTCCCATTTCCTGGAAATGAGCGGTGGGGATATCAATGCGACGGAGCTGGTGGCAGCCATTGTGAACCAGAAGGATAATCTGGTGGAGGGAATCCGGTATGCACAGGAAGTCATAGAGGGTTCCATGACGATTCTGATTATGACCCCCAAGGGAATTTATGCAGCCAGGGACAGGCTGGGCAGAACTCCGGTTTCTGTGGGAAAAAAGGAAAATGCCCACTGTGTTTCCTTTGAGAGCTTTGCCTATTTGAATCTCGGATATTCCGAGGAGAGGGAGCTGGGACCGGGTGAGATTGTGGTAGTGACACCGGAGGGGGTACGCACGCTGGTCAATCCCGGGAAGGAAATGAAAATCTGTACCTTCCTCTGGATTTATTATGGTTATCCTTCCTCCTCCTACGAAGGAATCAGTGTGGAAAAAATGCGTTACAACTGTGGCGCGAAGCTGGCAGAGAGGGATAATGTCACGCCGGATATTGTGGCGGGAGTGCCGGATTCCGGTACTGCCCATGCTATCGGATATGCGAACAAGTCAGGAATTCCCTTTTCCAGACCCTTTATCAAGTATACGCCTACCTGGCCCCGTTCCTTTATGCCTACCATTCAGACCCAGAGAAACCTGATTGCCAAAATGAAGCTGATACCGGTACATGATTTGATTGAAAACAAGAGCCTGCTTTTGATTGATGACTCTATTGTCCGGGGAACCCAGCTTCGGGAAACAACGGAATTTCTGTACCAGAGCGGTGCAAAGGAGGTACATATCCGTCCTGCCTGTCCGCCCCTGTTGTTTGGCTGTAAATATCTGAATTTTTCCCGTTCTTCTTCGGAGATGGATTTGATTACAAGGAGAATCTTAAAGGAGATGGAGCAGGAGGGCAGAAAGATTGATTTAAAGCAGTATGTCAATCCGGACACGGCGGAATATGCGGAGATGGTAGACAGAATTGGCAGACAGTTGAATTTTACCAGCCTGAGATTTCACAGACTGGACGATATGATTGCTTCTGTCGGAATTGACAAGAGCAAGCTCTGCACCTACTGCTGGGATGGAGAAGAAGGCTGATAAGGTATGCTGAGGTTATGTTACGTGGTAGTGGTTTCACTGCCGTTCATTATTTACTATATCGGAAAGGTGCGATTTATCGAAAGACATGGCGGTTTCTTTTCTGAAACAAGGCGTTACAAAATAGCACAGCGCTGTATCCGGATTATGATGCGGAATGGCAGAATCAGGACGAGGAGTTACGGGCAGGAGCTGCTCCCGGAGGAGGGCGGCTATGTCATGTATTCCAACCATCAGGGGAAGTACGATACTCTGGGAATTATGCATTCCCATCCCACCCCCTGCACGATTGTCATGGATTATACCCGTTCCATGCTCCCCATTGTGAATCCATTTATTGATTTGGTAAAGGGAAAGCGGCTGGATAAGAGCGACATGAAAAGCCAGATGAAAACCATACTGGAAATTGTGGAGGAAGTAAAAGCCGGCAGGAGATACATAATTTTCCCGGAGGGCGGTTACGACCATAATAAAAATACAGTGCAGCGTTTTATGCCCGGTTCTTTCAAATGTGCAACAAAGGCAAAGGCGCCGATTGTACCGGTAGCCATTATTGATTCCTACAAGCCCTTTGGCATCAATTCCCTGAGAAAGGTTAAAACCCAGGTGCATTTTCTGGCACCGATTTTCTTTGAAGAATATCAGGAAATGACGACACCCCAGCTGGCAGAGCTTGTCCGGGAGAGGATTGTGGAAACAATTCAGAAATATGAGTACTTACAGGTGAAATAATTATATGCGCAAAAGAGTGCGCGGAAATGGAGAAAATCAATATGCAGGAACTTAAGCCCATCAAGGAAGGTAAGGTACGTGAGATTTACGACAACGGTGACAGTCTGATTATGGTTGCAACGGACAGAATCAGCTGCTTTGATGTGATTCTGAACAACAAGGTAGACAAAAAGGGAACCGTTCTGACTCAGATGTCCAAATTCTGGTTTGACATGACAGAGGATATCATTCCCAACCATATGATTTCCGTGGATGTAAAGGATATGCCGGAATATTTCAGACAGGAGAAGTTTGACGGCAACAGCATGATGTGCCGTAAACTGAATATGCTTCCAATTGAGTGTATCGTAAGAGGCTATATTACCGGCAGCGGCTGGGCAAGCTACAAGGAAAACGGTTATGTATGCGGCATTAAGCTGCCGGAGGGCTTAAAGGAATCCGATAAACTGCCTGAGCCTATTTATACCCCTTCCACAAAGGCAGAAATCGGCGACCACGATGAAAATATTTCCTTTGAACAGAGTGTGGAATATCTGGAGAAGCGTTTCCCGGGAAAGGGACAGGAGTACGCAGAAAAGTTAAGAGATTATACCATCGCTCTTTACAAGAAGTGTGCAGAATATGCCCTGAGCAAGGGAATCATCATTGCAGATACTAAATTTGAGTTTGGTCTGGATGAGAACGGAAATATGGTTGTGGGGGACGAAATGCTGACCCCGGACAGCTCCCGTTTCTGGCCCGCAGAAGGGTACGAGCCCGGACACGGACAGCCCTCCTTTGACAAGCAGTTTGCAAGAGACTGGCTGAAGGCAAATCCCGGCAATGACTGGACACTGCCTCAGGAAATTGTGGATAAGACCATTGAAAAGTATCTGCAGGCATATGAAATGCTGACAGGAAAGAAGCTGTAAGAAATCCTGTTATAAGGAATCAGGTCATAAGAAATCACATATTGAAAAGTGGTTGCTGCCGTAAGGTTTTTCTTTCCGGTAACAACCGCTTTTTTTAATTCATAGGAAATTTCGTCCTATGAATTAAAAAAAGCTCCGCGAGGAACGCACTGCGGCGGAGTGGAAGAATGTTGCACAGCAACCCGCCGCAGGCGGAGAATCTCGCAGGCGAGATTCTTTCTTATGCTTTGAGATTTCCCTTTGGGAGAAGAACTTCAAAGCATACCTTGCTATGCTCCAGAGGCTTTGCGGAAATTGTGCCTCCATATGATGCGACAGAGGCAACTTCCATAGAACTGTCAGGAGAGAGTATTACGATTACCCATGGCGGTACCTATCTTCTGACGGGAAGCATTGAGGATGGCATGATTACAGTGAATGTATCGGACAGTGAGAAGGTGCAGCTTGTTTTATGTGGCGTTGAGATTTCAAACAGTTCCAATGCGTCGGTTTATATTAAGGAGGCGGACAACCGGGGCAAAGACCGGAAGGAGCCCCGGATGGGCAGGACAGACTGAAAAATGCCCCGGCAGGGCAGGATTAGCCGTTGCGCTTCTTCCATAAAAAGGATACAATGAAAGCAGTATTTTTAGAAAAGCAAAAGGAAATGCTTTCAGAATGGAGAAACTATGGGAGATTTTAACGTAAGGGTAACGGAAGTGAAGGATGATGCTGTTTCTATTGCCTGGGAAAGGGCAGGAGAGGACGCCATTTACCGGGTGCTCTGGTCGGACAGGTACACACCGGATATGGAATATAAGTGTCTTGCAGAAACCGGTGAAACGAGCTTTGTTTTAAAGAAGGCAAGTCATATTCCCCACTATTTGAAGGTAGAATGTCTGGAAAAGGGGGAAAAGACCGGGGAGAGCAATCTGGTGAAAACTCCCGTGAAGAAGGTTTTTAAAGAACAGCTGGAAAAGCTGGACAGGGGACTGATTGCAGTAAAGACAGAGGACGGTGTATTCCTTGGCTGGAGATTGTTTCTGGAGGAAGTAACCGGATATAACAAGACCGGTATGACGGGAACAGATTTTGCAGTTTATAAAAATGGGAAAAAGCTTGCTCTTGTGACGGACAGTACAAATTATCTGGACAGGGAGGGTACTTCCGGGGACAGTTATACAGTGGCGCCTGTCAGAGAGGAACAGGAAGGGGAACAATGCAAGGCAGTCAGGGTCTGGAAGGGAGATAAGAATTATCTGGAAATCCCGTTACATAAGCCTCAGGGAGGCGTAACAAAAGCCGGGGAAGTCTATGAGTACAGCGTGGGTGATATGAGCGTTGGGGATGTGGACGGAGATGGCGCCTATGAATACATCGTAAAATGGGATCCCAGCAATGCCCATGATGTTTCTCACAGAGGCTATACGGGAAATTGTTATCTGGACTGCTACAAGCTGGACGGAAGACATTTGTGGCGGCTGGATATGGGTGTTAATATCAGAGCGGGAGCCCATTATACCCAGTTTATGGTGATGGATTTTGACGGGGATGGGAAAGCGGAAATGTCTGTAAAGACAGCACCGGGTACCTGTATGACGGTTTTTGAGGCGGATGGCAGTGTCAGGAGTAAAACCTATATTACGATTCCGGAGAAGGACAGACAAAGGGGTGTGACCCATGAGGACAACTATGTCTGCAGCGCAGGAGATTATTATGAGCATCTGGTAAAGACCTTTAAGGAATGGCAGGATTATGAAGAGGTAAAGAGCGGACAATGGCCCAAAACTCTGGAAGAGTGCTTTGGCACAGAGCCTTTATATCAGTATCCTTTATCCGACGAAGATGCCAGAAAACTGGTGGATTATTTTCTGGATGTTTATGCCATTTCCAGAAGCGGAAAGAATCTGTTAAGGGAGTTTGAAGGTTTTATCTATGAAGGCCCGGAATATCTGACAATGTTTGGCGGGGATGGACGGGAACTGGAAACCATTGATTTTCCCCATCCGAGAGTGGATGACGGACTGCGCTGGGGAGATTATGCCATGTCCAGAATCGAACCCTGCAACCGTGTGGACAGATTTCAGTCCGGCGTGGCATATCTGGACGGAGAAAGACCTTATCTGATTATTTGCAGAGGATATTACACCAGAACAACCATTGCAGCGTATGATTTCTTTGAAGGAAAGCACAGGCTGAAATTTGATGTGGACAGCGGTTTTGTACCTATGGACAATCCTTTTTGTGCAGGCCCCCACGATAATCAGGGAACAGACCCGGTTTACGGCGTGCTTGCCGGGCAGGGCGACCACAGTCTGTCCTGTGCGGATGTGGATGACGATGGCTGTCAGGAAATTATTTATGGCGCCTGTGTGGTCGACCATGACGGTTCTGTTTTATATTCCTCTTACGATTACAGAAAGGACGGCGTACTGGCAAAGCTGGGACATGGGGATTCCATGCACGTTGCAGTAATTGACCCGGACAGACCCGGCTTCCAGATTTTCAATGTCTTTGAGGGGGCAACCCATGTACCCTATGGCTGGGCATTGCGGGATGCGGAAACCGGAAAGGTATTTTTCGGAGAACCGGCGACAGAGGATTTGGGGCGCTGCATGATAGGAGATATTGACCCGAAAGTAAGGGGCTTATGCGTCTGGGCAGACGGAAAAACCTATGACTGTAAGGGAAATCTGCTGGATGTACCGGAGCTTGGAACAAATCAGAGTATCCGCTGGGCGGCAGATATGTCCACCCAGATTATAGATGGAGCAGCTTATCTGACGGAGGTAAAGACAGGAACGGTTGTGGACAATACCCATGGAGTCATGCTGAAGCCGGAAGGAACGCTGACGATTAACGGAACAAAGGGAAACCCCTGTCTGGTGGCAGATTTGTTCGGAGATTTCAGGGAGGAAATTGTTCTGCGCACAAAGGACAATAATGCCATCCGGATTTATACCAATACAGAACTGACTTCCCATAAGCTCTTTACGCTGATGCACGATACCATGTACCGGGTGGGAATTGCTTGGCAGAACAACTGCTATAATCAGACCTGCTATACAAAGTTCTACTTTGCCAGTGATATGGATTTTGCACAGGTACTTCCCTGGCTGGAAGAGGCGGAGTGAGGAAGGCATCCGGACAACGGATATTCAATGTTAAATCGATACGAAATGAGAGAAGAAAGGGTACAATTAAAAAGTATACAGATAAGAAAAAACAAATAACCTGTACTTATAATGAATATAAAAAAGATTGATTTTACTTATAAAAGGAAATGTAGTATACTGATTTGAGGAAAGTGATAAGATTTTTCAATCGCGGGATTTGTGGCTGTATGAGCCTGGCACAGACTCGCTATGCGCAAAAGATATGCGCGGAAATGGAGGAAAAATGGTAAAAGCAATCGTAGGAGCGAACTGGGGAGATGAGGGAAAAGGTAAGATTACCGATATGATGGCACAGGAAGCGGATATTGTTGTTCGTTTTCAGGGCGGCGCAAATGCAGGACATACCATTGTAAACAACTATGGTAAGTTTGCACTGCATACATTGCCTTCCGGTGTGTTTTATCAGCATATTACCAGCGTTATCGGAAATGGTGTTGCACTGAATATCCCCCTGCTGTTCAAGGAAATTCAGTCTATTGTAGAGCGCAATGTGCCGACACCGAAGATTCTGGTTTCCAACCGCGCACAGATTGTTATGCCCTATCATATTTTATTTGACCAGTATGAAGAGGAAAGACTGGGCGGAAAGTCCTTTGGTTCCACAAAATCCGGTATCGCTCCTTTTTATTCTGACAAGTACGCAAAGATTGGTTTTCAGGTAAGTGAACTCTTCGACGAAGAACTTTTGCAGGAGAAAGTCGAGAGAATCTGCGAAATGAAGAATGTTTTACTGGAGCATCTGTATCATAAGCCTCAGATTGACCCGGCAGAGCTTTTAAATACACTGCATGAATACAGGGATATGGTAGCACCCTATGTATGTGATGTTTCTGCATTCCTTGACAAGGCATTGAAGGAAGGTAAGACAATTCTGTTAGAGGGACAGCTTGGAACGCTGAAGGATCCTGACCACGGTATTTATCCCATGGTAACTTCTTCCTCCACTCTGGCAGCTTACGGTGCCATCGGTGCAGGACTTCCTCCCTATGAAATCAAGCAGATTGTAACGGTCTGCAAGGCATATTCCTCCGCAGTAGGAGCAGGTGCTTTCGTATCCGAGCTGTTTGGGGATGAAGCAGAGGAATTACGTCACAGAGGCGGAGATGGCGGAGAATACGGAGCAACAACAGGCCGCCCCAGAAGAGTTGGCTGGTTTGACTGCGTGGCTTCCAAGTACGGCTGCCGTCTGCAGGGAACAACAGATGTGGCATTTACCGTTCTGGATGTTCTTGGATATCTGGATGAGATTCCTGTCTGTGTAGGCTACGAGATTGACGGTGAGGTAACAACTGATTTCCCTGTTACCGCAAAGCTGGAAAAGGCAAAGCCTGTGTTCAAAAAGCTGCCCGGCTGGAATTGTGAAATCCGTGGCATTAAGAATTACGAGGAGCTTCCGGAGAACTGCAGAAATTACATTGAGTTCATCGAGAGCCAGATTGGATATCCGATTACCATGGTAAGCAACGGTCCCAGCCGTGATGATATTATTTACAGAAAAAGTGCGCTGAAAAAATAAGGAGCACAAAGAGAAGATATGACAGGAAATCTGGAATATTTTAAGGTTTTTTACTATACAGCAAAAACAGGAAGTGTGACAAAGGCAGCGAGTGAGCTTATGATTTCCCAGCCGGCGGTGAGCCAGTCTTTAAGGGCATTGGAGAAAAATCTGGGTGTCACTCTGCTGGAGCGGGCTTCCAGGGGGATGAAGCTGACCGGAGAGGGTCAGCTTCTCTATTCTTATGTAAAATCAGGTTATGAACAGATTGAGGCAGGGGTGGAAAAGCTCCGGCAGATGCAGAATCTGGAGCTGGGAGAGGTGCATATCGGAGCGAGTGATATGACACTTCGTTTCTTTCTGCTTCCCTTTCTGGAAACCTTTCATGAGAAATATCCTGACATTAAGGTTATTGTGTCCAATGGTCCGACCCCGGAAACGCTGGATGCCCTCCGGGCGGGAAAAATTGATTTCGGAGTGGTCAGTACCCCCTTTGAGGAGCAGGAGGATATTACAGGAACCAGAGTGCGGGAAATAGAGGATGTTTTTGTGGCGGGAAGAAGATTTATTTCCTATAAAAACAGGATGATGGATTTTCAGGAGTTAAAGAAGCTTCCCATGATTTTTCTGGAAAACAATACCAGTACCAGAAGCTACATGGACGGGTATCTTGCAGAAAATCAGGTGGTGTTACAGCCGGAATTTGAACTGGCTACCAGTGATATGATTGTACAGTTTGCCCTGCGGAATTTGGGAATTGGCTGTGTGGTGCGGGATTTCGCCCAACAGTATCTGGATGAGGGAACTTTATTTGAACTGCGGTTTAACAAGCTGATTCCAAAGCGGGCAATCAGTGTTGTAAGAAGCAGAAAGCAGCGTTTGTCCGTGGCAGCGGAAAAACTGCTGGAAATATTGGAACCGGACGGAAAGGAATGATTATCAGAATGATACGGAATGTTGTTTTTGATATCGGCAATGTACTGACCGATTTCAGATGGAAGGAATTTTTACAGGACAAGGGCTTTGATGAAGCCATGATAAAAAGAATTGCCCAAGCTTCCGTGTTAAGCCCCTTCTGGAATGAGTTTGACAGAGGGGAATGGGATGCGGACAAGCTGATGGCGGAATTTGTGAAAATTGACCCGGAGATTGAACAGGAGCTGCATCTTGCCTATGACAATATTCAGGGAATGGTGACAAAAAGAGAGTATGCGATACCCTGGATTCAGGAATTGAAGGAAAAGGGATATGGGGTTTACTACCTGTCCAATTTTTCCTATAAGGCATATGTGGACTGCAGGGATGCCCTGGATTTTATTCCTTATACGGATGGGGGAATTTTATCCTACGAGGATAAGGTTATCAAGCCCTGGAGGGAAATCTATGAACTGCTGCTTTCCAGATATGGATTAAAGGCAGAGGAATGTGTTTTCCTGGATGATACTGAAAAGAACGTGGATGCGGCTGTGGAAGCGGGATTCGCAGGAATTGTTTTTAAAACAAAGGAGCAGGCACAAAAAGAACTGGCAGCGCTGGGGGTGAAGTAATCCCGGTGCTGCCAGCCTTTTATGTTTATTTTATCTGTTCCTTTTCATCCGGGCGGGAAGGGGTATCCTCCGCAATGGTGTGCTTTCCGGTCAGCTTTCCATACATCCAGATGTAAATCCAGAGCAGCAGAGGAACGGCAACTGTGGCAAAAAGACACATACGGAACCAGCTTTTTGTGGCAGAACTGTCCACCAGAGCACTGATAAGGGTAGCAATATAGAGGAGCATAAGAAGAAGGATGCCGATAATGGCGGCAATCTGCTTCGGGTGCTTTTTCTTTTTGTTGTTGTCGGTATTCGTTGTATTTTGAGTCATAATTCTTCTCCTTATGAAACAGAACAGGATTTTGAAATAACTGCATACAGAATATCATTTTTTCAAAAGACTGTAAATAGAAATTCACGACTTGTGTTTAGTGGGATTTTGTTATATACTAATGTATATTTAGATTACGCAATTACAACAAAAAGGTGGTAAGTACGATGGCTTTATTGGAACAGTGGAGAGAAATGGCATACAACGAGACAGTTGGACAGCAGAAGCTGCAGCAGCTCTGGGGTGCCTATTTCCAGGAAGAGAAAAATATCTATGCACAGCTTTTAAAGAATCCCGATGAAGTAGTAGAGGGAACCGTTAAGGAACTTGCGGACAAGTATGGGGTATCCATAATGACCATGACCGGATTCCTGGATGGTATCAATGACAGCCTGAAGGTGCAGAATCCCATTGAGGAGATGGAAGAGGACACAAAGGTCAACCTTGGCTTTGACAAGGCACTTCTGTATAAAAACATGGTGGCAGCAGAGGCTGACTGGCTGTATAATCTGGAAGAGTGGCAGGATATTTTCGACGAGGAAACCAGAAAGGCTCTTTACAAGGAGCAGAAATCCTCTACCACAATCGTAAAGGACGCAAAGGTATATCCCAATGACCCCTGTCCCTGCGGAAGCGGTAAGAAATATAAGAAATGCTGCGGCAAAAAGTAAATAGGAAAACAGAATGAAGGACTCTTTGAAAAAGAGTCCTTTCTGAAATTATAGGTTTGCGGAAATAACAGGTTGTATCAGACGTTGGCGGAGGATTGGAAGGAGGAGTCTGTATGAAGCTGTTTAAGGAAATGAAATGGGATGCGCTTTTGACCGGAGTTCTGTATGTCCTGCTTGGAATTGTGGCGCTGGTGCTGCCGGAAACCATGGAGAAAACCCTTGGATATCTGCTGGCGGTTGTGCTGATTCTGGCGGGAGCGGTTTCCATGATTGCCTATCTTCTCAGGGATGCGCACCAGAATTATTACCATAATGATTTCCTTCATGGTTTAATCGGAATCGGTCTTGGCATTCTGGTTTTGTGCAAGGTGGAAGTAATTATCGCCCTGATTCCTTTTTTGCTGGGAGTACTGGTGTTAATCAGCGGCTGCAGCAAGCTGCAGGATGTGATTGACATGAAGCGGATGAATTACGGCAACTGGATTGTGATGCTGATTTTTGCAGTCATCAATGTGATTTTCGGAATTTTGCTGATGTGTAATCCTTTTGAATCTGCGAATCTTCTGTTCAGGCTGATTGGAATCGGACTGATTTTCAGCGGATTGACGGATTGCCTGACAACCTGCTACTTTGCACGGAAAATCAGAAGATACCTTTCGGAGAAGAGCGCATTGGAAAGTACTTTCGAGGAAATCCCGGCTGAAGGGGACGAGAAGGGAGAAAAATCTTGAACATAGCGTTATTTTTGCAGCCGAAGGCGGAAGTGACATATCTCAGGGAAAATATGACCCTGCGGCAGGGTCTGGAGATAATGCACCGAAGCGGTTATACGGCGGTGCCTGTGGTAGACGGACAGGATAAATATGTGGGAACTGTCAGCGAAGGAGATTTCCTGTGGAGTATTCTTTTGGAAGGGCTGGAAGACGGCAGAGTGACCCGGAAGGATTTGGAGCATATAAAGCTGACGGAAATTATAAAAAGCGGCAAGGTATCTCCCGTCTGTATTGATACAGATATGGAAGCACTGGTGGAACGGGCGAAGAACCAGAATTTTGTTCCCGTAGTCGATGACAGAGGCGTTTTTATCGGAATTATTACAAGAAGTGATATCATTAAGTATTTTTGCAAATAATCAAAAAGGAATGGGTAAAAAGATGAAAAAACTGGAAGATTATGTATTGAGTATCCCGGATTTTCCGGAGAAGGGGATTATTTTCAGAGATGTAACAAGCGTTTTGCAGGATGCAGACGGACTTCGTCTTGCAGTGGATACCATGCAGGATAAGGTAAAGAACTTGGATTATGATGTGGTAGTGGGACCGGAGTCCAGAGGATTTATTTTCGGTATGCCCATTGCATATAATAACAGAAAACCCTTCGTATTGATTCGTAAGGCGGGAAAGCTGCCCAGAGAAACAGTTTCCGTATCCTATGATTTGGAATATGGCAAGGCAACCATTGAGATGCACAAGGACAGCATCAGGCCCGGACAGAAGGTACTGATTGTGGACGATTTGATTGCCACAGGCGGTACAACCCAGGCAATGATTCAGTTGATTGAGCAGCTTGGCGGAGAAGTAGCGGGTATCGTGGTGCTGATTGAGCTGGCAGGTTTGAACGGACGGGAGAAGTTAAAGGGATATCGTCTGGAATCTGCAATTTGTTATCCCGGAAAATAAAACAGACAGGCTAAAAAGGCAGGAATCAGTCTATGGCAGAAGAGAAAAAAGAGATTATTTTTGATGACGGCAAAATAAGTGAATCACACGAATTTGTGAATCCCGATGAACTGTACCGGGAGCTTATTGCGCGTGTAAAAAAATATCATCCCAGTGATGACATCTCCATGATTGAGAAGGCTTATCACGTTGCCAGTGAAGCACATAAGAACCAGTTCAGAAAATCCGGAGAGCCCTACATTATCCATCCGTTAAATGTGGCGATTATTCTGGCGGATTTGGAGCTGGATAAGGAAACCATTGTCGCCGGTATTTTACATGATGTGGTGGAAGATACCGTGATGACGGAGGAGGATTTAAAGCGAGAATTTGGGGAAGATGTGGCGCTTCTGGTAGATGGTGTGACAAAGCTGGAGAAGATTCCGCTTTCTGCCGGAGAAAACCAGCCGGATGAAAAGCTGGAAATGCAGGCAGAAAATCTCAGGAAGATGTTTCTTGCCATGGCGAAGGATATCCGGGTTATTATGATTAAGCTGGCAGACCGGCTGCACAATATGCGTACCCTGAAGTACAAGACCCCGGAGAGCCAGAAGCGGATTGCAAAGGAAACTTTGGAAATTTACTGCCCGATTGCCCAGAGATTGGGTATCAGCAAGATAAAGGTGGAGCTGGATGACCTGTCCTTGAAATATCTGGAACCGGATGTCTATTATGATTTGGTGAATCAGATTGCCATGCGCAAGAGCGCCAGAGAAAAGTACATTCAGAGCATTGTGGATGAGGTCAGCGAGCACATTGCCCGTGCCGGGATTAAGGCAAAGGTGGATGGGCGTGTAAAACACTTTTTCAGTATCTATAAGAAAATGAAAAACCAGCATAAGACGCTGGATCAGATTTATGATTTGTTTGCGGTGCGGATTATCGTGGATACGGTAAAGGACTGTTATGCGGCTCTTGGGGTAATTCATGAAATGTACAAACCGATTCCCGGCAGATTCAAGGATTATATTGCCATGCCGAAGGCAAATATGTATCAGTCCCTGCACACTACGCTGATTGGCAGCACCGGACAGCCCTTTGAAATCCAGATTCGTACCTTTGAGATGCACAAGGCGGCGGAGTATGGTATTGCCGCCCACTGGAAATATAAGGAAGCCTCGGATGGTAAGAAGGTGGAAGCCCAGGAAGAGGAAAAGCTGGTATGGCTGCGCCAGATTCTGGAATGGCAGCGGGATATGTCGGATAACAGGGAATTTATGAACCTGTTGAAGAACGATTTGGATTTGTTCTCTGATAATGTCTATTGCTTTACACCTACCGGAGAAGTCAAAAACCTGCCGGCTGGTTCTACCCCGATTGATTTTGCATATAGTATCCATTCGGCTGTGGGCAATAAGATGGTGGGAGCCAGGGTAAACGGTAAACTGGTAACGATAGATTACGAGATTAAAAACGGGGACAGAATTGAGATTATTACCTCCCAGAATTCCAAGGGACCAAGCCGTGACTGGCTGAATATTGTCAAGAGTACCCAGGCAAAAAATAAAATCAACCAGTGGTTCAAGGCAGAATTAAAGGAAGATAATGTGGTAAAGGGAAAGGAGCTTCTTTCCAATTACTGCAAGACAAAATCCATCAACCTGTCAGACCTGTTGAAGCCGGATTATATGGAAGCCATTATGCGGAAGTACGGCTTCCGGGAATGGGATGCCGTACTGGCTGCAATCGGCCACGGTGCCCTGAAGGAAGGTCAGATTATCGGCAGGATGCAGGAGCTTTATGAGCGGGACCACAAGAAGGAACTGACGAATGAGGAGGTGCTTGCCAGCATCGCGGAGGCGGGTGCTCTTGCGGCGGCGAAGCCTACCCAGAAGAAGGCAAAGAGCGGTATTGTGGTAAAGGGAATCGCAGATTTGTCCGTGCGGTTTTCCAAGTGCTGTTCTCCGGTTCCGGGGGATGAGATTGTAGGCTTTGTCACAAGAGGAAGAGGCATTTCCATTCACCGGACAGACTGCGTCAATATGATGAATCTGCCGGAAATGGAACGGGCAAGACTGATTGATGCGGAATGGGAAGCACCGGAAAATACAGGAGAAAAGTATGTGGCGGAAATCAAGATTTTTGCCAATAACAGAAACGGACTTCTGGCAGATATTTCCAAGGCGCTGACGGAAAAGAACATTAACATTCTTTCCATGAATACAAGAACAAGCAAGCAGGGACTGGCAACTCTCCAGACGACCTTTGAGATTCAGAGCAGGGAAGAGTTAAACCGTGTGATTGATAAGATTCGGGGCATCGAAAGCGTGCTGGATATCGAGAGAACCACAGGCTGACAGAAGACCGAAGAGCCGGCTGGTGAAGGCTGGATTGGGAAAACGGTGGAAAAGCGCGGAAACAGGCAAAGCGCAGAAACAGGCAAAGCGCGGAAACAGGCAAAGCGCGGAAACAGGCAAAGCGCGGAAACAGGAAAAGTGCCAAAACAGCAAAAGTGTGGAAACAGCAGGAGCAGGGAAACAGGGAGAAACAATGGGAGAAATCAAGGTTGGACGGATGGTGCTGGGCATGTGCCAGACGAATTGCTATTTTTTATATCGGGATGGGGAAAAGCAGACGATAGTCGTTGACCCGGCAGATAAAGGTATCAATATTTATAACGCCCTTGAAAAAAATGGATTTCTGGTGGAGGGTATTCTGCTGACCCATGGTCACTTTGACCATATCTGGGGGCTGGAAGAATTAAAGGCAGCGTCGAATGTTACAGCCCAGACGGCGGGAAGGGAACCGGTGAAGGTATATGTCGGAGAAGCGGAACGGCTTTTGTTAAACAGCCCGGAGTTAAATGTTTCCGAGCGGGCAGGGCGTGCCTGCGGGGTAACTGCGGATGTTTATGTAGAAGACGGGGATGAAATTACCCTTGCGGGGATGACCTGTCAGGTGATTGCAACGCCGGGACATACGGCGGGCGGCTGCTGTTACTATTTTAAAGAGGGTGGCTTCCTTTTATCGGGAGATACGCTGTTTGCGGAATCTGTGGGGAGAACGGATTTCCCAACGGGCAGCATGAGCGAGCTGGTGCGTTCCATCAAGGAAAAACTGTTTTTGCTCCCGGATGATACCAAGGTATACCCGGGACACGGGGAAAGTACCACCATCGGTCATGAAAAAGAGTACAATCCCTTCTGCGGATAGAGAGAGAATTATGTTTGCGATAGAAATTAACAAAGAAAATTATGAATATGACATACAGGCCCTTGTAAAATCCTTTTACCCGGAGGAACAGATAGCAGTGCTTTTGCCGGAGAGCAGACCGGAGAGAAGAGCGGAGCTGGCGGATAAGGTAAGAATCCGTCTTCTGGTAGAGGAAGAGGCAGGATGCGGGGAGGCAGACAGTATCAGGGCAACCCTCACCGTAGACGAAAAGAGCTATCACTTTACGGGAAAAGAGAACGGGGGCGCAGGGAAAAGCGCGATGAAGCGCTTTCTTTATGAGGTGCTTTCCAGGGAAACAGGGAAAGAACTTCCCTGGGGAAATCTGATTGGAATCCGTCCTACGAAAATTGCATACAGTATGCTGGAAGAGGGAAAAACCGGAGAAGAGATTATTGCGCATTACCGGCAGGAGCATTGGACAAGTCCGGAAAAAGCGAAGCTGGCGCTGGAAATCGCGCAGCGGGAGAGGGAGCTTCTTTCCGGTGTCCATTACGAGAACGGATACAGCCTTTACATCGGGATTCCTTTCTGTCCGACAACCTGTCTGTACTGTTCCTTTACTTCCTATGCCATCGGGGCATACCGGAAACAGGTAGAGGCTTATGTGGACAGCGTGATAAAGGAAATGGAATATGTGGCAGAAGCCCACAAAAGCCAGATACTGGACAGTGTGTACATTGGCGGAGGCACGCCCACTACTCTGGAGGCGGAGCAGCTTGACAGACTGATTACAAGATTAAAGGAGCTTTTTGATTTTTCCACAGTACAGGAATTTACCGTGGAGGCGGGCAGGGCAGACAGTATTACCGAGGAAAAGCTGCAGGTTCTGTACCGGCATGATGTTACCAGAATTTCTGTCAATCCCCAGACCATGAAGCAGGAAACGCTGGATATTATCGGCAGGCGGGCAACGGTAAAGCAGGTGGAAGAGGCATATGCCCTTGCCAGAAAAGTCGGCTTTGACAATATCAATATGGATTTGATTTTAGGACTTCCCGGAGAACTGGAGGAGGATGTGCGCCGTACCATAGAGCGGGTTGTGGAGCTGGCACCGGACAGCCTGACAGTTCATTCCCTTGCCATAAAGAGAGCTTCCCGGTTAAATCAGTGGATACAGGAGCACGGTGTTTCCATGCTGCATAATACGGATGAAACCATGGAGATTGCAGCGGAGGGAGCAAGAAGGCTTGGGCTGGTTCCCTATTATCTCTACCGCCAGAAAAATATGTCCGGCAATTTTGAAAATGTGGGATATGCGCGGGAAGGAAAGCTTGGCCTTTACAACATCCTGATAATGGAGGAGAAACAGACGATTATCGCCCTTGGTGCGGGAAGCATCACAAAGAGAGTTTTCGGGGACGGGCGGATTGAACGCTGCGAGAACGTAAAGGATGTTGTCCAGTATATTGAGCGGATTGATGAAATGATAGAGAGAAAGAGAAAACTGTTTGCGGAAGTTGAATAGGCATGAAAAAGGGCGGTGACGCCCTTTTTCATTACCGAAAACGACAATTTCAGGCAGTTGTAGCTTGGCTTTTCCATGGCTGGTTTGATATGATAGGAAAGAGAAAAAAGATGGAAAGTGGAAGGGAACAGGAAGATGTATCTCTTGCTTTTAACTGTCAGTGCCCTGCTGGTGGATGGAAAAAGAGAATATGAAAAGGACAGCAGATTTTACAGGAGGCTTTTGTACAGTGCCACGGACTTATGCGTGTGGCTGCTGCGTATCAGGGTACATATTTCCGGAAAGGAAAAGCTGCCGGAGGGACGTTTTTTGCTGGTTGGAAACCACCGCTCCAATTTTGACCCGATTCTTACCTGGTATGCATTAAAGGAATCTCAGCTTGCCTTTATTTCAAAGGAGGAAAATTTCCATGTGCCCCTCTTTGGCAGGATTATCAGAAGGTGCTGCTTTATGGCGATTGACAGGGAAAATCCGAAAAATGCCATGAAAACCATCTTAAAGGCGGCAGAGCTTTTAAAGAAAAAGGAGGTTTCTGTGGCGGTTTACCCGGAGGGAACCAGAAGTAAGACCTGTGAATTATTGCCCTTTCATAACGGAGTATTTAAAATAGCCCAGCGGGCAGAGGTTCCCATTGTGGTTGTCGCTGTCCGGGGAACGGAAAATATTCATAAAAACTATATCCGGCACAGAAGCGATGTCTGGATAGATATTATTGATGTGCTGTCTGCGGAAGAGATAAATGGAAGCAGAAGCAAGGATATCGGTGACAGGGTGTACCGGGATTTGGAAGAAAAACTGCAAAAGTAAGATAAGAAAAGAGCGGGCGAAGGGAAAACAGGCAGGAAAAGATAAGAAAAATAAGATAAGAAAAGATAACGTGAGAGAGGAAAATACAAATGGGAAAAGCGGTGGTTTTATACAATCCCTATGCGGGAAGCGGAAGAGGTACGGAAGAATCCCAAAAACTGAAGGATATTTTAAAGGATACCGAGTTACAGTTTTTTGATGTGACGAAAATTACAGATTATGTTTCCTTCTGGAAGGAAATACCGGGGGAATGGGATGTGATTTTATCCGGCGGAGACGGAACCCTGAATCATTTTATCAATGATGCCGGGGCGCTGGACAGCTCCCGTAAAATCTACTATTATGCCAGCGGCAGCGGAAACGACTTTTTACATGATATCGGCAGAAAGAAGGGGGATGCCCCTGTATTAATCAACCGGTATCTGGAAAACCTGCCTGAGGTTATGGTAGACGGAAAAACCTGCCGGTTCCTGAATGGAATTGGCTATGGAATTGACGGATACTGCTGTGAGGTGGGGGATGCCCAGAGATTAAAATCCGATAAGCCGGTCAATTATACTGCCATTGCCATCAAGGGGCTTCTGTTCCATTACAAGCCTACCAGTGCAGTGATTACAGTAGACGGGGTAAAGCATATCTATAAGAAGGTATGGCTGGCACCCACCATGAACGGAAGATTTTACGGAGGCGGTATGATGCCTGCGCCCGGTCAGGACAGAACAGGAAAAGAGGGCACTGTTTCTACCATGGTTTATTACGGTGTAGGCAAGATAAAAGCGCTGGCGGTATTCCCTTCTATTTTTTCAGGAAAGCATGTGGAACACCGGGAAATGATAGAAATTCTGACAGGGCATGATATTACGGTAGAATTTGACAGCCCCACAGCCCTTCAGATTGACGGGGAAACCATAACCGGAGTTACAAAATATCATGTGACAGCAGGAAAATAAAGGAAGCGTAAAGCGGCAGGCAATATGTGGAGAATAAAACAGATTTTTGACGGGGAATACGGCTGCGAGGAACGGATGCCCGGAGAGGACACAAAATATCTGGTGGTACTGGCAGACGAGGCAGGAAAACGGAGAGAACTGATGTGTTCGGAAAGCTGGCTGGAGGAGCGGCATCTGGAAGAGGGTTCTGAGTGGACTGACGGGAAAACGGAAAATTAAAAAACAGGATAGAATTAGAAAACAGTATTTTAAGGGAGCGCGGAATGAATTAGATTTTGCGCTCCTTTTTTTGCGTATTCTGAAAATCATTTGGGGTATTTTTTTGTGAATGGTATATAGCAGTAACATATTCATTTAGAATAATCAGAGCGGATTTTCGCGAATGCTCATCCAGAGAATTGAGAAGTTCCAGTACAGTATCTGTTTCAAAATCGCCGTTGTTTCCGCGGATAAAGTAATCTGCAGATACATTCATGCTGGTACAGATTTTATATAGGGTTTTTGAGGTAATACTTTTCTTGCCGCTTTCCACCGCAGTCAGAAAACTCTCCGAAATATCACATTTTTCGCTGAAAGCAGCCCTTGTCATATGGAAGGTTTCCCGTATCTCACGGATTCTGAGTCCAACAGTCAAATTATAGTCCTTATCCAGTTCCAATCTTATCACACGCCTTATCTTAATAAACTTCCACAATTAGATAATTACTCTCATAGTTTAGCAGAGTTTCTTACTATAAAATATACTCCATAGAATAATTTAATATACTCTATAGAATTGACAGAGGGAAGAAAAGGGGGTAAGATAGTAGAGAATTAAAAAAATGATTTTGATTGAAGATAAATAATATTCTTATGAGGAGAAGCAGGATGATACTACGGATAGCGATTGTGGATGAAAATCGGGATTACATCAGTCGTATGTTAAATACGCTGGGAGAGTATGAAAATCTTACCTTGTCTGTTTTTACGGAACAGGCAGCGTTGGAGCAGGCGCTGCTATATCAGAAGTTTGATGTGCTTTTGTTCAATCCGGATATTTATGATGGACATATGGATGGAGAGAAGAAGTTCGTACCTGTTGTACTGCTTGATGAGGAGCGGGGAATCCCGGCGCAATTTCAGGATTACAGAAAAATCAGAAAGTATCAGAGAATCAGTAAAATTTACCAGCAGATTCTGGAAGTATATGCAGAGGTATGCGGAGTATAGCGTTTACGACACAGGAAATAACCAGTCCAACTGAAATGAAAAACAGTTGCCGTGACTGATAAAGTGAGAAAGAGAAAAAATTCTAAAAACAAATCAGAAAGAGGAATTTTACTGCCGCAATGTCTGCATTTTCCTTTGTTTTTTAAATAGGAAAACAGAGGAATCTGGTCTTTCAGTAAAATTCTGTTATGGCAAATTGGACAGTAACAATCTCTGGCATTGACAGAAAGGGTAGAGCCCTTTAGCAATCTTAGAATATCAGTTGTTGCATAAGCACCTAAAATGTAGAATGCGAAATAAATAGAAAAATAGACCAGAGCAGTTTTCATAAAAAGCCTCATTTCTGTGCAGGGTTTGTAGTATGTAAAATACTTGCATGTACTTCAAATCATATTTTACCAAAAATTTAAAATGATGAAAAACTATTATGGAAGAAATAATTATTTATCATGAAATATCGTAAAAAACAGCTTGCAAATTGTTTACCAATATGATATATTTAATTCAAATCTAAGGAACACTTCGGGCGATTCGCCGCAGATTCCATTTTAAATAACAAAATAGTGCGGGCGAAAGGGAAAGAAGTGTTCAGAGAAGGGCTTTCTCCAGTACACAATTTTTCTTTTTGTCTGCGAGGACAGGCAAGGGCTTGAATACGGCAGGGAGGAAGCATGGGGAAAGGAAGCAGGGCAGGATCCGATAAGGCAGAAAAGGTATTTGTTGGATGCAGGGATGTATTTGCAGAACTGATTAATGGATTGGTATATGAAGGAAAAGTGGTTTTGAGGGAAGAGGCAATATTGCCGGGACCGACAGAAAGTATATACAGGGGTGAAGCAAAGGCAAAGCAGGATTCGGACTTGAAGGCAGGTTCGACATCTGAAACGAATACAGGATGGAAGCAGGAGGAAGAAGTTGGACATAACGCAGGGCAGGGGAAGGTCTTGGATTGCAGAAAAAACGCTTTATTTGAAATGAAGAACCAGTTTCGAGATGTGAGCATGTATGAAATAGAGGATGGGAAGGTGCAGGCACTTTACAATCTGGAGAATCAGAGTGTGATTGACAGAAGGATGCCTTTGCGCTGTGCGGGATATGACGGGGCAGCGTACAGGAGTCAGTACAGGGAAAAGAAGGAACAGGGGGTGTATCCTGTTATCAGTATTGTATTGAACTGGGGAGAGAAGCCATGGGATGCGGCGAGGTCTGTGCGGGAAATGGTAGGCTGTTTCCGAAAAGAAGAACTGGATGATTATATTGATAAGAACCGGATTCATGTGTTTGATATGAGATTTTTGCCGATGGAGGTCAGAGAGCGTTTTCAGGGAGATATGCGGGTGATTCTGGATTATCTTTCGGACAGGGAAAGTCTGATGCGCCGGAGGCAGAAACTGAAAAATCCAGAGGAAGTGATGCTGATGTTATATGCACTGTCGAAGGATGACAGGTATCTGGAAAGTATAGAATTTATGGGAGAAGGAGAGGAAAAGAGTATGTGCGATTTGTTGGATGAAGCAGAAAACCGGGGAATGGCTCGTGGCATAGTTCGTGGAAGAGAAGAAGGTATGGCTCGCGGAAGAGAACAGGGATTGCGCCGGGGGATTCAGGTGCTGATAACGACTTGCCATGAAGTAGGGTTGAGTATGGAAGCAACAATACAGAAGCTGAAAGAAAAGTATGAGCTGGATGAGGCAGAGGCACGGAAAGACATAAATTTGTATTGGAAATAAAAATAAGCTAACGTCTCTGGCAGGTATTGTTATGCATAACATTGAAACGGGAATATATGAAATACAGTGCAGTAGCAAACATGGCGAAGCCCTTGGTGTTGAGGAAAATTATCAGGTAGTCATGTCTGGAATGTCGGGCTTATGGAAGGAGGAAAACTCGCATGGATGAGCTGATAATCAATCTCAATAGGCATGATATTATAGAAGTAGATGGAACAGCTTTATATACGCTGCCCTGCGGACCGGATTCTACCATGTATGATGTTGAGAAACAGTATTGTGTAAATTATGCTATGGAAAATGATAAACTGGTAATGAAACGGTGGTTTCGTTTTTGACACCGAAGATTTGGAAATTAATGGAGTAGCTAAGAAAAAATATAGTGGACAGTATTTATATGACGATATCAATATGTCTTATGCATTTACCGGAAGTATGACAGTTGGAACGGATTTTGAGTGTTTGAAGCCATCTCATGAATGGCTGGGTGCCAAAACGTGGGAATATGGGAAAATCTTTTTGATTACTTTTGAAGAAGGATGTTTAACGAGTACAGTCAATCTCAGTGAAAATGCAGAAATATTGCGGGCATTTTATGAAGAGATTCGCGTGTGGGAGTGTAATCCCTGGGAGTTGAAAAGAAGAACTGCTATCAAAAGGATACTGGAGCAGTGGGATGAATTAATACAGAAAAAATCTTTAGGAAAGTCTTGGCGGTATCCACCTGTTTATGATAACTATGAGGTAATGCAACAGACAGGAGATTTTGACATTTCCAGGCGAGTACAGGAGAAAGAATTAAAAATCCCGCCTTTTTTACGAAAAAAGTGAGAAAACAGTTAAATGATAAAATGCCAGAGCCGGATATGCAGGGGGACAGCTATGGAAAGGAGTGTTGCACGTGTCAGGGAGTGTCTGACTCAGATTGCCCACCAAATGTATGGCTTTTGGCAGGAGTTTCAGGGTAGCAGTGATTTTTGGAACTTAAAATATTGTAAAAATAGCTTGTACATTATTTACTGATATGATATATTTAATTCAAATCTAAGGAACACTTCGGGCGATTCGCCGCAGATTCCATTTGAACAACAAAATAAAGCGGGCGAAAGGAAATGAAGTGTTTAAGATGGGAGCTTTCTCCATTGCGTTGCACGGTTTTCGGCTTGTCCGCGAAAATACGGGTAAGAACCTGATTCTGGACAGGGAGGAAATATGGGGAAAGGAAACAGGGCAGGATCCGATAAGGCAGAAAAGGTATTTGTTGGATGCAGGGATGTATTTGCAGAACTGATTAATGGATTGGTATATGAAGGAAAAGTGGTTTTGAGGGAAGAGGCAATATTGCCGGGACCGACAGAAAGTATATACAGGGGTGAAGCAAAGGCAAAGCAGGATTCGGACTTGAAGGCAGGTTCGACATCTGAAACGAATACAGGATGGAAGCAGGAGGAAGAAGTTGGACATAACGCAGGGCAGGGGAAGGTCTTGGATTGCAGAAAAAACGCTTTATTTGAAATGAAGAACCAGTTTCGAGATGTGAGCATGTATGAAATAGAGGATGGGAAGGTGCAGGCACTTTACAATCTGGAGAATCAGAGTGTGATTGACAGAAGGATGCCTTTGCGCTGCGCCGGATATGATGGAGCAGCATATAGAAGCCAATACAGGGAAAAGAAAGGGCAAGGCGTGTATCCTGTTATCACTATTGTATTGAACTGGGGAGAAAAACCGTGGGATGCGGCGAAGTCAGTGAGAGAAATGATAGGCTGTGTCCAGAAGAAAGAATTGGACGATTATATTGATAAAAATCGGATTCATGTATTTGATATGAGATTTTTGCCATTGGAGGTCAGAGAGCGTTTTCAGGGGGATATGCGGGTGATTCTGGATTATCTTTCGGACAGGGAAAGTCTGATGCGCCGGAGGCAGAAACTGAAAAATCCAGAGGAAGTGATGCTGATGTTGTATGCATTGTCGAAAGATGCCAGGTATCTGGAAAGTATTGAATTTATGGGAGAAGGAGAGGAAAAGAGTATGTGCGATTTGTTGGATGAAGCGGAAAACCGGGGAATTGCAAGAGGAAGGGCAGAGGGAATAGAACGCGGAAAGGAACAGGGACTGCGTCGGGGGATTCAGGTATTGATAACGACCTGTCATGAAGTAGGCTTAAGCGTGGAAGTGACAATGCAGAAACTGAAAGAGAAGTATGGGTTGGATGAGGCAGAAGCCCGGAAAGACATGCAGTTATATTGGTAAAGACTAATTGTGCAAAAAATTTAAAAAATTCGTTGACATTTTATGCTATGGGTGATAATATAATATCTGCGTGATGCAAATGCGGAAGTGTCGGAATTGGCAGACGAGCAAGACTAAGGATCTTGTGGCTATTGCAGTCGTGTGGGTTCAAGTCCCATCTTCCGCATTAGAAATACCAATGAATAAGCTATTTTGAGAACGATGCAGGAAAGGAGAGTCCTGCAAAAGTGCTACGGAAGATAAATCGACCATAAATCGGTTTATTTTTTTGCTCCAAAATAGGAGAGGGTTTCAAAAAATTGGGTAAATGATTTTTTGGTATCCCCATTACCTCATTTCTGGTACGAAAATCCAAATTAAAGTTCTCCCAAATCCGTTGAAGATTTTAAACAGATTCGCCCTGAAAAATACATTTAAAACTTTACAATGGTAAGGCATATAGAATAGTCAATTTATGGGACTGTGATGCAGCTGATTGCAATATATGCCGCGCTGACCTTGCCAACGGCTCAAATTTCGCCGTAGTTGTCTTTTGATGATAAATTTAATTTCTATGTCTGAGAGCGCAGGAGCCCTTTATGGGCATTCTACGCGTTCAATTGCCGCGTGTTAAGCAGAATATTGACGCTATTGTTTATTTCTATGTGATTAGTGCTGGTACTACGCCGATTGCTTTGCAAAAATTTTCATACTCATCCGAGGGTACCCAGCCTTCTGTTGCTATGATCCCGTTTTCACGGTATTGAGTAACCATATAGCCCGGCGCGCTCTAGAAGCGCATACAGCCATTCAATGTTCTTTTCTTTTATCTTGACAACCTTCCTATATTTTATTTTTGAGTGCAATCTAACTATAAAACCGCCGCATTACTCTGCACGGCTGATGCTATTTATAGGCAAGTACAGAATAATATACAATTATCTCCCCAATGGAGAAATAGAAATATTATATATTATTGATATTGATTCAAGAGGGGATATATATAAATAATATCCCCAAGAAAGGAGAATGAAAACATGAGTACAGCGACAAAACAAGCAATTGATTTAATGGAATTGTTACCAGAAAGTGAACAGAATTTTGCATTAGAATTTATAAAAAAACTTGTCATTGCATGGGATCCGGATTTTACAAAAGTAACGCCTACAGAGCGCGCGGAACTGGAAAGAGCACAAAGGGAAATTGAAAAAGGGGAAACAGTTTCCCATGATGCTATCAATTGGGATTAAATAAATTTAGGTGGCTTGAGATATAGCCGCCCTTTTTGCACAAAACAGAAAAAATGGCGAATTTTCATAAAACTATCATAAAAAACATACAAATATAACATTACATGAAACACTGCTGTGACGGTTTGTAACGTCCTAGAATTATCTTGAATCTATTTCGCTAATAAGAAATAGGAGCGATAATAGTAGGAAGAGCCGCTTTCGGGTGACTATTTTGTGTTATAATTATCAGCCACATACAGCTATTGTGTACTTGCAGAATAGATATACAAGATCTTGTGGTTGCAAAACACAAACAAACGTTCTATACTAAAGATAGTTAATGCAATGCTTCGTATTTGAATGATGACATATTGCTGAAATATCATTATTATAGTATGATAAAGAAAAACCGTAGAAGCGGAGAAGGGACATGGGATGAAAATGATAGGAAAGACGAAGCACATTAAATTTACTTATTATGATGTAGTAACACAGACTGAAGATGGTAAAGAGGTTTTTTACGATTTAAGAAAGTGGCTAGATACCATTAGTAAAAAGCAAATTGCCGATAGAATTGAAAGAATCAGTAATGTTCAGGGAAGACTAGAAACTGCAAATGTAATAGAAACAGGATACTATGCTTTGAATTTTATGCGATTAGATGAAGCAAGTGATGCATACAAAGCGAAGGAAAATCAGCATGCAGAACATATAGATTTAGATGCGGATGAATATCTGGGACGAAATACAGTTGCGGTATATGATGAAAGAAATCATATAATTTTGATTCAAAACAACAGAGGATCGTATTCTGCAAATGCAATACAAAGTTACGTGAATGCTACAAATGACGGTAAAATTTGTTATTTTAGACCAATTCTTGATAATTTTGATGCGACAAGATGCAAAAAGGGAGTAATAAAAAAGATATATGTAAAATGTTCAGCAACTAAGCAATTTGATGCCGATGGTTCAAAAGCTTTTGAAAATATTATTGAATCATGTAATGACTTAGGTGGTTATACGTTTTCTATTGAAATCGGAATAGGTAGAGGAAAAAATAAACAGTTAAATAATCAAGAAATATATGCTGCAGTAAATACGTTGCTTCGTAATAGGGGATGCTTATCGACAGCAAGAATAGCTTTAGAGGATGATAAGGCAGCGGATTTCTATGATTTGTTTGACAATTTGCGTGTCGGAAAATTTGATTTGACAGTGCCTGAAAGGGGTGAGTTGGATTATTTAATGCTCGCAAGGAATATGTATTACCAATATATTCATAAATAGGGGGGAGATTGTTATATGCTTGGTAAATGGATAGGACAAAATACAATATGGAAAGGGATTCTTAACAGTTGGAGGGGAATATATTGTATGGTCTTACCTATTATAGCTGTTGGTGTGTATATTGTTTGCTATAGAGTATGGAAGGTCAAAATATGGGAGAGTGAAAATTTTCCAGCTACGCTTGAATCAATGGTTACATTCGTATCAATTATAATAAGTTTTTTTGGAGTTTTACTTACAATATTGATTTCTGCAAAAGAAAAGTCAGAGCTTATCAATTACTTTTTGGATTCAGCAGATAAGAAGGCGTTTTCTTCATCTATCAAAAAATTGATATTGCATGGTTTACTTACAGTAATTGTTGCGGCCATTCTTTTTATGTATGATATAATGCGCGAACGTAGGATTGTAATATGCGTGTGCATCGGAATATTTACTTTAGTTAGATTCACTGCGTTAACATATAGATTTACTAATATTCTATTGATGCTATTTTTAAAGGACAGGAAAGTATATGCAAAAAGAGAAAATGAACGATTACCGGAAGCTGATGCAGAAAAACTGGACGAACGCTTGCGAAGAGGAATATAGATAACAAATCAATTTGGGCACTTACTTTCGAGTAGGTGCTTTTCTTATACCCCAAATTCCGACTGCCGACCAGATGGCAGATGCTAACCGGAACAATGATAAAAATCTTCCAAAGGTAATTAAAAGAAATCCCAAATGTCACATATTATATATCTTTTTCGTTATATATGTGTAAAATGAAAGGAAATGGTACCGTCCTCGTTTTGCAGTTTACAGAAAGGATTTAGTGTGATGAAAGAAGAAAATATAAGGAATGCTCTGGAATGTTTTGGAAATTCCATATATCGGCTCAGCTATTATATGCTTTCAGATGACCAGGATGCTCAGGATGTGGTACAGGAAACTATGATGAAATATATGGAAAAAGCGCCCACATTTGACAGTACGGCTCAGGAAAAGGCGTGGCTGCTTAAGGTGGCAAATAATATCTGTATCGATATGCTTCGGTTTCGCAAGCGGGTAAGGTTCATGAATCAGGGAGATGAGAGCATACTTGCACAAATGGTTGCAAAATCGGAAATGGATGATAGCAGTGAGGAATTTATAAAACTTATATTTTCGTTAAAAGAGAAATTGCGGAATGCTGTCTATCTTTATTATTACGAAGAGTATTCAACAGAAGAAATCGCATCTATATTAAAAATATCGAATGCTGCCGTAAGAAAAAGATTAGAACGGGGAAGAGTTTTATTGAAGGACAAGTTGCAGGAGGAGCAAAATGAGAGAGGATATTAAAAGAGTATTTGATGGAATTGAATTGAGTTCTGAATCAAAGGATACTATTTTCAACCGGTGCATCGAGAAAAAGCATGTTAGAAATATAAGAATCCGATATGCGGGGCAAATTGCAGTCGCTGCAATAGCAGCAGTGGTCTTGGTGTTTGGTTCCGGTACTGTTTATGCTGCTGTCAGCCTTTATCAGGCGTATATGGATAAAATGAGCGAGGAGGAAATCACAGAGCGGTACGAGGCTGTTCAGATTGGAACCAAAGATGCAGATTCTTTTTCAAGACAACTTAGTGAAGAGGAAAGAACCAGGCTGGAAAGCCTTCGCCTTGCATATAAAGCAGGGGAACGTTTTCCGGAAACAGGGCTGACGTTGATAGACAGTGCTGACAGGGTTGAGAATTCAGATGCTGTATATTATGATTATGCGGCATGTATTTTTTATCTGCCGGAAAAAGCCCTTTCCGATGAACAATTACTGGAAATTGTTGATGTGTGGGAAAAGGCAAACTATTCGCTTGGAGTAAGGAACGGTGAAACGGAGCAGGATAAATCCGGCGAAGAGGATATTCTTCAGGATTTACAGAAGGAAATGAGCAGGTATCAGCAGGAGGTAGTAGTTACGGATGAGCAGAAGGTGCTGAATTTTGTGGAAGGAATGTTGAGTATTCCGTTATTCTGCGGTAATGAAGGGGAATTTTCTCTGGATAATTTTGAACAAAAGGTAACGCTCTATGGAGAAACGAATAAAAAGTATTGGGTAGTGTTGGAAAATGATGCAGAGAAATATTCTATTTTCTTTACTACTGAGAGCACACCGGATAATCTGGTGGTGTATAGTATTCATCACTTTGACAGGGAAAAAGCATCGGAGGCTGGAAATAAGGTAGAAACGGACAGAAATTTATTGTGCTCCGTTGCCCTTGAACTTCCGGAGTATCTCAGCAAGTATGCCGGGATGGATACTGCTGTTGTCCGAAAGGAAATATATGGGGAACATTATCTGGTATTAACGGATGAAGCAGGAAATCGTTATCGAATAGAAATAAATGCATCTGACGGTACTATCGGAGAATTTTTAACCTATGAAGCGGGAAAATATGGTGATGTAGACCTTAGCGGAGAAATCATCAATTAAAGGGACAGACAGGAAATATAGCAGGCTTATCCGAAAAGCAGGAAGCAGCAGTTATGAAAAAAAGGCAGTACCGGGGGCTGATATCGGTACTGCCTTTAACAGTCATAAAGTTTACATGGAAATCCAGCCGAAGGCGTTTGCCACAGAGCTAATCAGGATAATGGCGGCAAAGACAGGGCACAGGTATTGTATCATCACATAAAAGATTTTCCTGCGCCGGAAGGTGCTTTCTCCGTGGAGAACTTCTTCTTCCACAGCCTTTAAGCCGACAACTCTTGAAATCAAAAGGCAGACAGCGATTGCAGCAATGGGCATCATGACAGAGTTAGTTAAAAAGTCGAAGAAGTCCAGGAACTGCATACCAAGGATGGTGACGTTGGCAAGGGGACCATAGCCGAGGGAGGACAGACTGCCCAGACACAGCATAATTACGGCGATGAGGACAGTTGACTTTTTACGACCCCAGCCAAGCTCATCTTCAAAGGTGGAAACAGCGCTTTCTGTCAGGGCGATGGAGCTTGTGATAGCGGCAAAGAGCACCAGCAGGAAAAACAGGATTCCCACAAGGGTACCCATTCCCATGCTGTCAAATACCTTGGGAATGGTAATGAACATTAAAGCGGGACCTGCCTGCAGGGTGTCGGGGTTTCCACCGGAAAAGGAAAATACGGCGGGAATAATCATCAGCCCTGCCATAATTGCGATGGCAGTATCAAAAATTTCCACATTTTTTGTGGAGCCTTCAATGGAAACATCCTTTTTCATATAGGAGCCAAAGGTGATAAGGATACCCATGGCAATGGACAGGGAATAGAACATCTGTCCCATGGCAGCAACAACAGTCATCCAGGAAAAATTCTGCACATTCGGAATCAGAAAATATTTTACACCCTCCAAAGCCCCGGGTCTTGTCATGGAATAGAGTGCAATGATGACGGAAAGGACAACCAGAATGGGCATCATAATACGGGATACCCGCTCAATTCCATTGCGGACGCCTGCAAAAATAATAACCAGAGTAAACAATGAAAAGATAATAAAACAGATTTCTGTGGAAAGCCCATCGGAAATAAAAGCTGAAAAATAGCCGTCAGAAGCCAATTCTGACCCTTGTCCGAGGAGGTATTCCAGCAGATATTTTAAAACCCAGCCGCCGATAACGGAGTAGTAGGGAACAATCAGGATGGGAATGATGGCATTTATCCAGCCTCCCAGAGAAAGCCATCCGGACTTGCCGAAGGAAGCAAAGGCGCCTACGGGACTTTTCTTTGTCATGCGTCCGAGAGAGGTTTCGGCAACAATCATGGAGTAACCGAAGGTGAGCGCCAGCAAAATGTAAATCAGCAGAAAGATACCGCCGCCGTATTTGGCAGCAAGATAGGGAAAACGCCAGATATTTCCCAGACCGACAGATGCTCCGGCAGCGGAAAGAACGAATCCGATTTTACCGGAAAAAGAGCTTCTTTTGTTTCCTTGTGTTTTCATATAAACTCCATTTCTATGTTTTTGTATACTACATTGATGTATTTTAAGCCACATAATCTAATCTATCATGAGTTGTGCCCTGCTGCAAGAAGGAATTTTTCAGTTTGTTATTTGTAAAACTTTTTACCGATGGACTGGAAAATGGAAAAGAGATATGGTACAATGAACATATCCATAGAGAGTATATGCGGTTTGCGGCAGGGGCAGACAGCGGAAAGGAGATTCCTATGAGTATCAATATACAGGCAAAAACCAATGTTTCTTATCTGTTTTCCAGTCTTGGAAATGGGGCTTCCGGTGTGGCAGGCAGTAATTTTCTGGCAGATTATGCAAGCATCAAAAACGGCAGCTATGGAAAGCTGATGCGGGCTTATTATAAGGAAACGGCAAGTGATGAAGTAAAGTCTATTGCAAAGAATCAGGCAAAGGCTTCAAACAGCACCGTTCTGACAAAGGAAGAATCCCAAAAGTATGCAAAGGTGCAGACAACCTCGGATGCTTTGAAGGAATCTGCGGATGCTCTGCTGGATAAGAAGCTGTATACCGGAAACGACACCGATAAAATCTACGAGGCAGTGAGCAGCTTTGTGAAGGATTATAATTCTGTGATTACGGCGGCAGGGGAAACGGACGATACCTCTGTGACAAGGCGGGTACAGAACATGGAGAATATGACCCTTGGAAAGACAAAATCTCTTTCCGCAGTGGGTATTACCGTAAAGGATGACGGTACTCTGGCTCTGGACAAGGATACCTTTGCAAAGGCAGATATGTCAAAGGTAAAGAGTCTGTTCCAGGAGAACGGTTCCTATGGATATCAGATTTCTGCCCAGGCATCTCTGGTAAATTATGCAGCAGACCATGTGATTAACCGTGGAAGCGCCTATACAAAGAGTGGCTCTTATGGCATGAATTTCAGTAATGGCAACCTGTTTAGCACATATTTTTAAAACTTTTTGAAAAATTTCAAAAATAATGTTGACATTTGAAATGAAATAAGATAGAATATGTCTTGTTTGAGGGAACAACATCCTGAAGAACAAGGCAGTATGCAGGAATGGCGGAATTGGCAGACGCGCACGGTTCAGGTCCGTGTGGTAGCAATACCATGAGAGTTCAAGTCTCTTTTCCTGCATGTACAAGAGGTGTTAAGTGGTTACTTAGCACCTCTTTTTTTCACTTTAAAGATATTCCACGGAAGGAATTCTAAGTTTCGTAGTCATATATATGATTTTGGCTATATTGTGCTGCAGGCGTCACCAAGTAGCCTTTAAAAGCAGAACTGAATCTGAAATTCAGTGCGCGATTCCTTCGGCAAAAGGATGCCTGCGAAATGGAGGAAATATGGAAAAACCGGAACGGAAAGAAAAGGGAATGCGGCGGGACTGGTACAAGCTGGACCTTTCTGCCATCGTATACCCGACTTTACAGAGAAGGGATTTTTCTTCTGTGTACCGCCTGTCTGTTGTATTAAAGGAAGAAATCCAGCCGGATGTTTTACAGCGGGCATTAAATATGACGATGCCGCGGTTCCCTACTTATAAGGCGGCAATCAGGAAGGGGCTCTTCTGGCGGTATCTGGAACCTAATAACAGACCGGGTCCCTTTGTGCAGGAGGATGTGAAAAATCCCTGTCAGCCCATGCACTTTAAGGCAAACAACAGATATCTGGTGCGGGTCTATTATTTCAGAAACAGAATTTCACTGGAAGCCCACCATAGTCTGGGAGATGGGACTGGCGGTATGTGCGTGCTACAGACGTTGACGGCAACTTATCTGCGGCTTCTGGGACATACGGAAATTCAGAACGGCGGTTTTGTGCTGGACATTAACGGGGAGCCGGAGGCGGAGGAGCTGGAAGATGCTTATATGAAATACGCCAATGCAAAGGTCTGTCCGCCCAGATTGCAGGAGAAAGCCTACCGGGTCAGAGGAACCGCGGAGCCTTTTTATACCTTAAACATTATTGACGGCATTATGTCTGTGTCTGAGGTGATGGCGGTGGCAAGGAAGTATCATGCCACCATAACGGAATACCTAAACGCGGTGCTTTTATATGCACTTTTGCAGAAGCAGAAGGAGGACGTAAGGGTGAGGGAAAAGCCGGTGAAGATTGCCATGCCGGTGAATTTAAGGCGCTTTTTTCCCTCCAGAACGCTGCGGAATTTTATTACCATGATTTATCCGGGAGTTGACCCCAGACTGGGGGATTACACCTTTGAGGAAATCGTTGTGCAGGTACACAATTATATGAAATATTATATCAACGAAAAGCTGCTGCGGGGTGACATTACCACCAATGCGGAAACCCAGAGAAATCCTTTTATCCGTGTGGTGCCGCTGTTTATCAAGGATATGGTGGTAAAGACCTTTTATACAAAGATACAGGACAGAAATTCCTCTGCGGGGCTGACGAATATGGGGGCATTAAAGGTTCCAGAGGGAATGATACCCTATATTGAGCGTTTTGATATATATATGGGACAGCCATTTTCCAGAAGAACCAACTGTGCCATTATCAGTTTTCAGGATACCCTTACCATCAATTTTGCCAGCAGCATTGTGGAGGCAGATGTGGAGAGAAATTTCTTCCGGAAGCTTGTGCAGGACGGAATTCATGTTAAGATTGAGAGCAACCGGGAATAGCGTGAAAGGGCGTGCAGACACAGAACCGGGATGCGGTGGAGAAGTGTGCGGAAATGGAGGATTAGTATGTCATATTGTGTGAATTGTGGTGTGGAGCTGGACGCTTCTGCAAAGATTTGTCCCCTGTGTAATACACCGGTGATAAATCCGAAGGTGCTGGAGCAGGCGGCAAAGGAAAATTACAGGGAGCCGGAGACACCCTTCCCGCAGGAAAAGGGGCAGGTGGAAGCAGTAAAGAGGAAGGATTTGGGGGTTCTGGTTTCTACGGTGGTGCTTGCCACAGCAGTTACCTGTGGCATTTTGAATTTGTTTGTTTTTCAGGGAGCACCATGGTCGCTGGCGGTTATCGGCGTGTGTGCAATTTTATGGGTTATGCTGATACCGGCAGTGATTTACAGTAAGCTGTCTGTGTATGCTTCACTGCTTTTTGACGGCGTGATAGTCGGAATTTATCTGTATATGCTGACGTATCTGACAGGAAGCAGCGGCTGGTTTTGGGGGCTTGGGCTGCAGATAACGGTGCTGGTATGGGCAATAGCGGAAATATTTACCTTTTGTATCAGAAAGCTGCCCAGGTCATTTTTGACGGGTTCCCTTTATGTTTTTACGGCGGTAGGGCTTTTGTGCATGGGACTGGAAATGCTGATTGACCGGTATTTGAACGGCAGGATTGCGTTAAGCTGGTCGGCGGTGGTGCTGACAGTCTGCGCGATTCTGGATATTGCCATCGTGACGATGCTTTCCAGACGCCGCCTCCGCAACGAGATTAGAAGGAGATTGCACTTTTGAGCGAGGAAAGAAATCAAGCGGCGCGAAGCGACATTTGATTTCGCCCGAGCGAATATCGAAAAAATGAGAAGCGTCGAAGACGCGGCCCTGCGAAGCAGGGAATTTTTGAGATTAGAGGAAAGAAATCAAGCGGCGCGAAGCGACATTTGATTTCGCCCGAGCGAATATCGAAAAAATGAGAAGCGTCGAAGACGCGGCCCTGCGAAGCAGGGAATTTTTGAGATTAGAGGAAAGAAATCAAGCGGCGCGAAGCGACATTTGATTTCACCCGAGCGAATATCGAAAAAATGAGAATAAATCAGGCGGCGTAAAGAAGTATGAAGGAAGGAGAAAGGATATGGACAGAGCAGCGAAGCGGAACCAGAATCTGATGCACCTGATTAAACGGGTACACGGAATCGTGGAGAATCCGGATATTGAGAAGCACAGGCAGTCCCAGGATACGCTGGGAAGCATTTTGGGAAATACCCGGGATATCCATTACAGAGAACTGAATATAGGGGGACTTTATGCGGAATGGGTCAGTGTGAACCGGGCGCATATGAAAAAATATGTGATTCTGCATTGCCACGGGGGCGGATATTCCACGGGAAGCAGTCTTTATGCCAGAACATTGACTTCCAAGCTGGCGGAATCAACTTCTATGGATGTCCTGTGCTTTGATTACAGACTGGCACCGGAGCATCCCTATCCGGCAGCAACAGAGGATGCCATGAAGGTATGGGATTATCTGATGTTACTCGGGTATGGGGCAAGGGATATTATTCTCACCGGGGATTCTGCGGGAGGAAATCTGGCACTTTCCCTTGTGCTGAAATTAAAGGAACAGGGCAGACTTCTGCCAAGGGGAATTGTGCTGATGTCACCCTGGACAGATTTGACCAGCAGCGGAAAGTCTTTTGAGGCAAAGGCAGAGGTGGATCCGGTTCTGGACAGGGATTATATAGACCGGATGGTGGCAGCCTATGCCCCGGATATGGATTTGAAGCAGCCTCTGATTTCTCCGCTGTTCGGGGATTTCGAGGGATTTCCTCCTGTTTATATTCAGGCGGGGGAAAATGAAATTCTGCTGAGTGACTCTCTGCGGCTGCATCAGGCGCTGGTGGATGCCAATGTTTCTGTGAAAATGGATACCTATAAAGGCATGTGGCATGTATTCCAGATGTCACCGGTTAAGGCGGCAAGGGAAGCGATGGATAAAAATGCAGAATTTATTTATGATATCTGCCGATAAAAAAAGGATTTTTGAAGGGAACGCAGAATAATATTATTAGGAGAATGGTTTCGCTTAAGACATTTTGTCGGAAAAGAGGCAGACATGACAATCAGAGAAAGCTTGGAATTAAGAGAAAAGGAGTATTTAAGCCCCTATGCATCTCTTAGTATGAACACCAAAGGCAGGTTAAAGCCGGAGGAGGAATGTGATATCCGTCCGGCGTTTCAGCGGGACAGGGATAAAATTCTGCACTGCAAGGCATTCCGCAGGCTGAAGGATAAGACTCAGGTTTTTCTGTCGCCAGAGGGGGACCATTACCGTACCAGACTGACTCATACGCTGGAGGTTTCCCAGAATGCGAGAACCATTGCCAAGGCGCTGAAGCTGAATGAGGATTTGGTGGAAGCGATTGCCCTGGGACATGATTTGGGACATACTCCCTTCGGGCATGCCGGAGAGAGGGCGTTAAACAGAGTTTGCCCGTTAGGCTTTGAGCACAGCCAGCAGAGTGTGAGAACCGTTGACCGGCTGGAACGGCACGGACAGGGGCTGAATCTGACCTATGAGGTAAGGGATGGAATTTTAAACCATCAGACCATTGGAAAGCCTCATACGCTGGAGGGAAAGGTGGTACGGCTTTCTGATAAAATTTCCTATATTCATCATGATATGGATGATGCGGTGCGTGCGGGTATCTTAAAGGAGAGTGATGTGCCGGAAAATATCAGGAGCGTGATTGGCTGTACTCCCAGTGAAAGGCTGGACCATTTTGTACATGATATTGTGACAAACAGCATGGGAAAGAATGACATCTGCATGTCGGAGCCGATTGCCCGGGCAATGAAGGATATGCGGCAGTTCATGTTTGACAATGTTTATCAGAATCCGGTGGCAAAGAGTGAAGAGGGAAAGGCAGAGATGCTGATGGAAACCCTGTATCAGCATTTTATGAAGCACATTGATGAGCTGCCGGAGGAATTTTTAAATCTGCTTTCCGAGGGAGAACCAAGGGAGCAGGTCATCTGCGATTATGTGGGAGCGATGACGGACAGATTCGCCATCTCCCTCTATGAAGAAATTTACATACCGAAATCATGGGGAATATAGAAGGGAAATGAAAAACAGATGTATTACCCGGAACAATTAGTGGAGGAAATCCGTGCCAGGAATGACATTGTGGATGTGCTGTCCGGTTATATGAAGCTCCAGAAAAAGGGCGGAAATTACTGGGCATGCTGTCCGTTCCACAATGAGAAAACGGCATCCTTTTCCGTATCACAAAACAAACAGATGTACCACTGCTTCGGCTGCGGGGTCAGTGGAAATGTCTATACCTTTATTATGAAATATGAAAATTATTCCTTCCCGGAAGCAGTGAAGGTGCTGGCGGACCGGGTGGGAGTGGAACTGCCCCGGATGGAATATTCCAAAGAGCAGAAGGAGCGGGAAAATAAGAGAGCAAGGCTTTTGGAGGTCAACAGGGAAGCAGCGAAATTCTTTTATTATCAGCTCCGCCAGCCCCACGGGGCAATCGGATATCAGTATTTACAGAAGAGAGAGCTGACAGACGAAACCATGCACCGTTTCGGACTGGGCTATGCGGGAAAGAACGGAGCGGAGCTGGTACAGTATCTGCGTCAGAAGGGCTTTGAGGATGAACTGATTAAGGAAGCGGGACTTGCAAATTATTCAGAAAAGAGAGGTCTGCTCAGTCAGTTCTGGAACCGGGTCATGTTTCCGATTCAGGATATCAATAACCGGGTGATTGGCTTCGGCGGGCGTGTTATGGGGGATGGGGAACCGAAATACTTAAATTCCCCGGAAACCCCTGTATTCGATAAAAGAAGGAATCTTTACGGACTGAATTTTGCGAGGACAGCCCGGAGCGGGAATGTGATTTTATGTGAAGGCTATATGGATGTGATTGCCATGCATCAGGCGGGCTTTACTCAGGCGGTAGCCTCGCTGGGAACTGCCTTTACGGCAGAACAGGCGAACCTGCTCAGGCGGTATACGGATAATGTGCTGCTTGCCTACGACAGCGATGGGGCAGGGGTAAAGGCGGCGCTTCGGGGCATTGGCATCCTGCGGGATGCAGGGCTGACCGGAAAGGTCATCAATATGAAGCCCTATAAGGACCCGGATGAATTTATGAAGGCTCTGGGGAAAGAGGCGTTTCAGGAAAGAATTAATCAGGCGGAGAACAGCTTTTTCTTTGAGGTCAGGATTCTGGCGGGGCAGTATGATATGAATGACCCGGAATCCAAGACAAAATTCCACAGGGAAATAGCAAAAAAACTGTGCGATTTCAAGGAAGAGCTGGAACGGGATAATTATTTACAGGCGATTGCGGAAAAATATTATATCGGCGTAGAAAATCTGCGGAAAATGGTAGCTGGATATGCTGCCCAGACAGGGCTGGCAAAGCCCATAGAAAGACCAAAATCCGGTGTGCAGCAGAAGAACCACCCGGAGGAAAATGCAAAAAAGTCGCAAAAGCTTTTGATTACCTGGATTACGGACGAGCCTTCCATTTATCAGAAAATCAAAAAATATATTTCTCCCGGGGACTTTACGGAGGAATTATACCGGAAGGTGGCGGAAAAGCTGTTTGCGGGACTGGAAGAGGGAAACTTTCAGCCGGCGGGAATCATCAGCACCTTTGAGGATGAGGAGGAACAGCGGCAGGCGGCAGAGCTTTTCCAGACAAATCTGCCGATGCTGGAAACCGGGCAGGAGCGGGAAAAGGCTTTCCATGACATATTGCTTTCTGTAAAGAGAAACAGCTATGAGTATTATACGGCAAGGCTGGGAACGGATATGGGTGCCCTGGAACAGGTAATTGCAGGAAAGAAAGCGCTGGAAGAACTGGCAAAAGCGCATATTTCGCTGGAATAAGGTTATTTTATTATTAGCTATTACGGGAATGAAATCCCAAGGAAGGATGGAACTATACAATGGATGAAAACACACAGGCAAGATTTGACGAGAAAGTCAAGGAACTTTTAAGTGCCGCCAGGAAAAAGAAAAATGTATTGGAATATCAGGAAATCAATGAATTCTTTGCGGACATGCCTTTGGAGGAGGAACAGTTCGAGAAGATTCTTGAGGTTCTGGAGCAGAACAATGTGGATGTTCTGCGTATTACGGAAGATGATGATGTGGACGACGAGGAAATCATCCTGACAGAAGAGGATGATGTGGATGTGGAAAATCTGGATTTGTCCATTCCGGATGGCGTCAGCATCGAAGACCCGGTTCGTATGTACTTAAAGGAAATCGGCAAGGTGCCCCTGCTTTCTGCGGAGGAGGAAATCGAACTGGCGAAGAGAATGGAACTGGGGGACCAGGAGGCAAAGAAAAGACTTGCCGAGGCAAACCTTCGTCTGGTTGTCAGCATTGCAAAGAGATATGTGGGACGTGGCATGCTTTTCCTGGATTTGATTCAGGAGGGAAATCTGGGCCTGATTAAGGCTGTGGAAAAGTTTGATTACAGAAAGGGCTATAAGTTCTCCACCTATGCAACATGGTGGATTCGTCAGGCGATTACAAGAGCCATTGCAGACCAGGCAAGAACCATCCGTATTCCGGTTCATATGGTAGAAACCATCAACAAGCTGATTCGTGTCAGCAGACAGCTTTTGCAGGAGCTGGGCAGAGAGCCTTCCCCGGAGGAAATTGCAGAGGAAATGAAGATGCCCGTGGACAGAGTGCGTGAAATTTTAAAGATTTCTCAGGAACCGGTATCTCTGGAAACTCCTATTGGTGAGGAAGAGGACAGCCATCTTGGAGATTTTATTCAGGATGATAATGTACCGGTACCGGCAGATGCGGCAGCATTTACTCTGTTAAAGGAACAGCTTGTAGAGGTTCTGGGAACCCTGACGGAAAGGGAGCAGAAGGTGCTTCGGCTGAGATTCGGACTGGATGATGGACGTGCCCGCACGCTGGAAGAGGTAGGCAAGGAGTTTAATGTAACAAGGGAGAGAATCCGTCAGATAGAGGCAAAGGCGTTGCGTAAACTGCGTCATCCCAGCAGGAGCAGAAAGCTGAAGGATTATCTGGATTAATGGAAAGACAGATTCATTTATCAAAAAGGTTGAAAATGCTGGCAGATATGGTTTCGGAGGGAAACCGGGTGGCGGATGTGGGCTGCGACCACGGGTATCTGCCCATTTTTCTGATGCAGCAGGGAAGGATTCCGGGCGCGCTGGCGATGGATGTGAGGAAGGGGCCGCTTAAGGCTGCCAGAGAACATATTGCTTCCTGCAGGCTGGAGGATTACATAGAGTGCAGACTTTCTGACGGGTTAAAGGCATATATTGCAGGAGAGGCAGATACGATTATCTGTGCCGGTATGGGCGGCAGGCTGATGGAGCGGATTCTTACGGAAGGCATGGACAAGGCGAAGGCAGCGGGTGAACTGATTCTGCAGCCCCAGTCGGAAATCGGGGAATTTAGAAAATTCCTGCGGGAGAATGACTTTTTCGTGGTGCAGGAGGAGGCAGTGCAGGAAGATGGCAAATATTATTTTGCCATGAAAGCAGTACCCCAAAAGGCTGCCATGGGGACAAAAGTTCCGGAACCAGAGAATCGGGAAGCAGAAAGCCGAAAACCGGAAAATCCAGAGGAACAGGAGGTTTATGACACCTATGGGAAACTGCTTCTGGAAAGCCGCAATTTGGTGCTTCAGGAGTATTTACAGAAGCGTCTGGAGGTGCTTGACAACCTGAAAAAAACAACCCGGGAGAGCAATACGGAAAAGGCAAGGGAGCGGTATCAGGAAATCAGCCGGGAGCTTTTCATTGCAGAGCAGGCACTTGCGTTTTATGAAAAAGAATAATTTATTTACAGGCTTATAAGGGGATTCTGAACCGACAGGAAAGAAGGAGACAGGGTATGGTTACAGTGACAATACAGGGGGAACCGAAGCAGGTAGCGCAGGGAACCTCTTATGAAACGATTGCGGCGGAGTATCAGCCGCAGTATAACGGAGAGATTGCCTTAGTAACTGTAAATGGCAAAATCAGGGAGCTTTTCAAGAAAGTAACAAAGGACTGCAGGGTGGAATTTTTTACCCTGCGGGATTCCGTGGGACATAAAACCTATGTGCGTACGGCAACAATGCTGTTATTAAAGGCGGTTTATGACGTATTCGGAGCAGAGGCGGCACAGCGCTCGGTGGTGGAGTTTTCCATCGGACACGGGTATTATGTGCATACCTTTGATGCGGTTGGGGCAACAGAGGAAAATGCGTTAAAATTAAAGACGAGAATGGCAGAACTGGTGGAACAGAAGGTTCCTTTTATGAAGCGTTCTTATCCTATTGAGGATGCCATGGAGCTTTTTGAGGCACACGGTATGCTGGATAAGCAGAAGCTGTTCAGATACAGGATGAGTTCCACGGTAAATATTTACGAAGTGGGCGGTTATTATGACTATTATTATGGTTATATGCTGCCGAATGCGGGATATGTAAAGTGGTATGATTTGATTCCCTATGCGGAAGGCTTTATGCTATTACTGCCTACCGCAAAGAATCCGACCAGAGTAGGGCCCTTTGACGAGAGAAGAAAGCTTTTTGAAACGCTGGAGGCATCCCAGGAGTGGGGCAGAAAGGCAAATATTGAAACGGTGGGGGATTTGAATGACCAGATTTGTTCCGGTTCCATGAGCGAACTGATTCTGGTACAGGAGGCGGAGCAGGAGCGGAAAATCGCAGAGCTGGCGAGGACGATTGTGGAAAAGGGCAATGTAAAATTTGTCATGATAGCAGGTCCTTCCTCTTCCGGAAAAACCAGCTTTTCCCACAGGCTGTCCATTCAGCTTCGGACACTTGGAAAAGTCCCCCATCCGATAGCGTTGGACAATTACTTTGTGGACAGAGAGCATACCCCCAGGGATGAAAAGGGAGATTATAACTTTGAATGTCTGGAAGCACTGGATGTGAAGCAGTTTAATGAAGATATGGTAAAGCTGCTGGCAGGAGAGCGGGTGGAGCTTCCTGAATTTAATTTCAAGACCGGAAAGCGGGAATACAAGGGAAATTACAAGCAGCTTGGCCCGGAGGATATTCTGGTAATAGAGGGGATTCACGGACTGAATGAAAAAATGTCCTATGCGCTGCCGGAGGAGAGCAAGTACAAGATTTATATCAGTGCGCTGACAACCTTAAATATTGATGAACATAACCGGATTCCAACCACGGACGGCAGACTGCTCAGAAGAATGGTGCGGGATGCGAGAACCAGAGGAGCGAGCGCCCAGAGAACGATACAGATGTGGCCCTCCGTGCGCAGGGGAGAGGAAGAAAATATTTTTCCCTTCCAGGAGGAAGCAGATGCCATGTTCAATTCAGCAACCCTGTATGAGCTGGCAGTATTGAAGCCCTTTGCGGAACCTCTGCTTTTCCAGATACCAAAGGGTGCGCCGGAATATTATGAGGCAAAAAGGCTTTTAAAGTTTCTGGACTATTTTCTGAGTGTGCCCAGTGAAAGTCTGCCGAATAATTCCATTTGCAGGGAATTTGTGGGTGGAAGCTGCTTTAATGTATAGCTTGTGTTTTCGGCGAAAATGTTATATACTACAGACGGCAAGTAAGACAGACGGTTGCGGCTGAAGGTAATTCCTTCAGGTGAGGAAAGTCCGGGCTTCACAGGGCAGGATGCCGGATAACGTCCGGTGGAGGCGACTCCAAGGCAAGTGCAACAGAAATATACCGCCAGCAGATATGCGAAGGAACTGCGCAGGCATTTCTTTCGGGGGAGTTTAAGCTCCCTCTGGTAAGGGTGGAAAGGCAGCTTAAGAGACTACCGTCCCACTGGTAACAGTGGGAGCCATGTAAACCCCATCCGAAGCAAGACCAAACAGAAAGCAACAGATTTGCCCGGTCTGCTTTCAGGTAGGTCGCTTGATGCGGCTGGCAACAGCCGTACTAGATAGATAACCGTTCAACGACATAACCCGGCTTATCGTTTTGCTTGCCGGAAAAAGAGATGGAAAAGAGCCTCATTAGAGTATTCTAAGGGGCTTTTTTGATTATAAAACGGGAGATATGGTCTGGATATAAGATATAGCAGGAATGTGGGGGAAAGAAACCGAAGAGAAGTGGGCAGATGGGGAGAAGAGGCAGATGCAGGAGAAGGAACGGACAGGAGAGAGGGAATGAACAGGAAAAAGAAAGGACTTTTTGCCGGGCTGTGCCTGCTGGCTGCGTTACTGCTTATCGGCTGCGGCTGGAGGGGGAAAACGGCAGACCCGGACGGGGAGAATCCTTCGGACAGGGAAAATGCAGCAGGGAACAATATAGCCGGAACAGAGGGCTATCTGCCGCAGAAAACAGTGGTGCAGATAGAGGCTGGAGGGATAATAGCCAGTGCTGTCTGCGTGGAAGCGGAGGAAGAGAGCGGGAGGATAACGCTTCTGACATCCGCCCATGGGCTGTCTGCCCTGGGGGAGGGGGAACTTCCGGAGGCGCTTTTTGCAGCAGGGCAGCTTTCGGAGGAAGAGAGGATATCCTGTGACAGCTGCTTTCTTTCCCAGACTGCAGATTACGCTGTGTTGACAATTATCAATGAAGAAGCTGCCCGGACACTGCTTGCGGGAGAATGTGTTGCAAGACAGGACAGGCAGGCGTTTGATGCCCTGAAAGAGGGGGATGCCTGTCTGGCGGCAGGGGGAAGAGGAGGCGGAAGTGCGTTTTCGGGAGAGATTTTAAGCTCCTGGATTTATATGGAGGATTACGGGCAGTATATGATATGGGCAAAGGCGGAAATCGAACCGGGAATGTCCGGGGGAGGTCTGTTTGACGGAGAAGGCAATCTGGTGGGAATTTTATCCGGCGGAAGCGAGGACGGGGAACTGGCGGCGGTGCCCGTAAGCATTATCTGGTCGGAATGGGAAGCGGACGGAAACAGCTGACGGAGGGAAATTCGCGCCGGAACATTGACATTTCCCGCAATTTGGTAGACAATAGAAAGACGGGATTGTGGCTGTGCGCACCTGGTCCAAACCCGCCGTATGGAAAGAATGTGCGCAGAAATGGAGAATCAATATGACAAAAATAGATGTGTTTTCAGGATTTCTCGGGGCAGGTAAAACAACCCTGATTAAAAAGCTGTTAAAGGAGGCACTGGACGGCAGCAAGACCGTACTGATTGAGAACGAATTTGGTGAAATCGGTATTGACGGCGGTTTCTTAAAGGAAGCCGGTATTGAAATCAAGGAAATGAATTCCGGCTGTATCTGCTGCTCTCTGGTAGGAGATTTCGGTACTTCCCTGCGGGAGGTTATTGAAACCTATGCACCGGAAAGAATTTTAATTGAGCCCTCCGGCGTTGGCAAGCTTTCTGATGTGCTGAAGGCTGTGGATGATGTGGCAGTTACCCTGAATGTACAGGTCAACAGCGCGGTTGCAGTAGTAGATGCTTCCAAGGCAAAAATGTATATCAAGAACTTTGGCGAGTTCTTTATCAATCAGATTGCTTATGCGGGAACCATTATTTTAAGCAGAACCGATAAGGTAACACCTGAAAAGCTGGAGGAGTGCGTAGCCCTGATTCGGGAGCATAACCAGAAGGCAACGATTATTACAACACCTTTGGAGCAGCTGGACGGAAAGGCTGTGCTGGAAACCATTGAGGGTGCGGATTCCCTGGATGAAATGATGAAGGAAATGCTGGAGCGTGCAAAGGAAGAGCATGAGGAGCATGAACATCATCACCATCATCATGACGAGGAGTGCGGCTGTGGCTGCCACCATGACCATGATGAGGATGACGAGGATGAAGAGGAGCATGAGCACCACCACCATCATCACGATGACGAAGATGAGGAGGAGCATGAGCACCACCACCATCATCACGATGACGAGGATGAGGAGGAGCATGAGCACCATCACCATCATCATGATGAGGAGGAATGTGGCTGTGGCTGCCATCATGACCATGAACATGGACACCATCATCACCACCATGCAGACGAAGTCTTTACAAGCTGGGGCAAGGAAACTCCCGCCAAGTTTACCCCGGAGAAGATTGAAAGTATCCTGACAGCACTGGACAGCGGCGAGTATGGCTCTATCCTGCGTGCGAAGGGAATGGTTCCTGCTGAGGACGGCACATGGATTTATTATGATTATGTACCGGAAGAGCATGATATCCGGACAGGTAAGCCGGAGGTAACAGGAAAGATTTGTGTCATCGGTGCAGAGTTAAAGGAAGACAAGCTGGAAGAACTGTTCCGCTAAGGACAGGTGTTTTCGGAAAGAGAAAAGGAAAGGCATGTTAAATAGAATGAAACCTGTATATGTAATTAACGGTTTTCTGGAAAGCGGAAAGACCGAATTTATCAGTTTTACGCTGGCACAGCCCTATTTCCAAATCAAGGGAAAAACGCTCCTGATTGTATGTGAAGAGGGAGAAAACGAGTACGATGCGGCTCTTTTGAAAAAGAGCCGTACCGAGCTGGAGCTGATTGAGGAGGAGGCTGATTTTACGCCGGAAAACCTGACCGCTCTGGAGAAAAAGCATAAGCCGGAACGGATTATTATTGAGTATAACGGCATGTGGAATTATAAAAATGCAAAGCTGCCCTGGTACTGGAAGATTGAGCAGCAGATTACAACCATAGACGGTTCCACCTTCCCGATGTATTACACCAATATGCGTTCCCTGCTGGCAGAAATGATTCGGAAGTCCGAAATGATTATTATTAACAGATGCGATACCGTCAAGGACCAGCTCAACACCTATAAGAGAAATATTAAGGCAGTCAATGCGTCTGCAGATGTGATTTTCGAGGATGCAAACGGCGAGATTGATGAAATTCTGGAAGAGGATTTGCCTTACGATTTGAAGCAGGATGTTATTGTGCTGGATAATGAGGGCTATGGCATCTGGTATCTGGATGCCATGGACCATCTGGAAAGATATGTGGGAAAGAAGCTGCAGTTTGTGGCAATGGTGTTGAAGCCGGAAAACTTCCCGAAGGGGTATTTTGTGCCGGGAAGAATGGCAATGACCTGCTGTGCGGAGGATATGGCATTTTTAGGCTATGCCTGTCAGTATGAGGGTGCGGATTCCCTAAAACAGAAGGAATGGGTGAAGGTGACGGCGACGGTTGCCAGAGAGTACTGGGAGGATTACAAGGGTGAAGGCCCGATTCTCCATGCAATCAGTGTAGAAAAGACGAAGGCACCGAAGGAAGAGGTTATCAGCTTCTCTTAAGGCGCAATGCAGGAAAATAAAAATGGCGCAGGAAAATGAAAAGGGAATTGTACAGTTAAAGAACCGGTTTCATGATTTGGCAGAAAAATCCTTTCAGCAGGGAGTCTATACTTTTACGGGCTTTCTGGGATTGGCAGAGCAGGCTCTTTTCTGGCAGGAGGAGCCTGCACTTCGTTATGCAGGATATACACTGGAGGGTGGCAGAAAGGATGCGGACAGGGTGCTGATACGCTTTGGTTCAGAAGAGGAAATGGGTTATGAGCAGCCCTTTCCTATCGTCTGCGTGCATATCAGCCCTCTGATGAGCAAGTTTGCAGATACCCTTTCCCACAGGGATTTTCTGGGAGCCCTGATGAATCTTGGAATAGAAAGAAGCACTGTGGGGGATATTCTGGTGGGGGATAAGGAAGCATACATTTTCTGTCTGGATACTATCGCTCCCTTTATCTGCGAACAACTGGTGCAGGTAAAGCATACCCATGTAAAATGTGAAGTGACGGAGCAGATAGAGGAAATTCCGGAGGAGGAGCCTGAAATTCTGAATATTCAGGTGCAGTCTTTACGGGTGGATGCCTGTCTGGCGAAGGTTTATAACATGTCCAGAGAGAAAAGCCTGGAATTATTCCGTAGCGGTAAGGTATATGTAAACGGAAGATTGTGTGAGAATAATTCCCGTGTTTTAAAAAGCGGCGAAACGGTAAATGCCAGAGGCTACGGTAAATTTAAGATGGATAAGGAACCTTCTGTGACAAAAAAGGGAAAGTTATCTGTCGAAGTGGAAGTATATCGATAGTACAAGGAGGAGAGAATGTATCATTATACGGTGATTCAGTGGCTGTTCTTTTTCTATTTTTATTGTTTCTGCGGGTGGTGCTTTGAGTCTACATATGTTTCAATTAAGACCAAAAAGCTGACCAACAGAGGCTTTATGCGTGGGCCGTTTTTACCTATTTATGGCAGTGGAGCCATCATGATGCTGGTAGTATCCATGCCCTTTAAGGACAGCCTGATATTGACCTATATTGCCGGATGCATCGGTGCAACAGCACTGGAATATGTAACGGGAGTTACCATGGAAGCACTGTTCAAGGTGCGCTATTGGGATTATTCCAAGAATAAGTTCAATTTCCAGGGACATATCTGCCTTGGTTCTTCTCTGGCATGGGGATTTTTAACGATTCTGATGACAGAATTTGTGCATGTGCCGGTGGAGCGGTTCGTATTGTCAATTCCATCCCAGATACTGACTGTAGTTACCCTGATTCTGACGGCGGGAATCTTTGCAGATTTTGCTCTGTCCTTCAAGGCTGCTATTGATTTGAGAAATGTTCTGATAAAGATGGAGCAGGCAAAGGAGGAACTGGTGCGAATTCAGAAGCGGCTGGATGTGATTGTTGCACTTACCAGTGAAAGCGCGTCCAATTATAAGGAAGGGATTACAGAAAGCGTAGCTGAACTGAAAAAGAGTATTGAAGGCAAGCTGGAAAGCATTAAGAATACAGCCTTTGCAAAGCCCAGTGCATATCTGGACAGCGTAAAGGAAGAGGTGCTGGACTTAAAGACCAGATATACTCTGAATGTGGAAAGAAGTAATCAGGAAAGCGGGCTGAAGGACTTTTTCCAGAGAGATATGATTCGTTCCAACCCGACCATGACTTCTGTCAGGTTTAAGGAGGCACTGGAGGAATTAAAGCAGAAAACCAGCCGGAAGAAGGAAAAAGACGGGCAGGGAGAGGAATAAATATGTGTGATGTAAAAAAATGTATCAAACTGTATGAGGAAGTAAAGGAATTGAAACCGGAGGATGTTCTGCAACTGACGATGGAGGCGGATAGTGCAGAACAGAAGGATTTCTTTGAAATGATAGGAAATTACTTACTTCAGCAGAAGCAGAAAGCAGTGATAAAGGAGAATTTGTTTTAAATGAAAAGATATATTTTGATTGCCGGCGTAAATGGCGCCGGCAAATCTACTTTGTACTATACGATGGATTCTTTAAAAAATATGCCCAGAGTAAATACTGATGAAATTGTGAGGACGTTTGGGGATTGGAAAAATCCGTCAGACGTTATAAAGGCTGGAAAAACAGCGGTTCGCAGGGTGGAAGAGTATTTTGCAAAGGGCGTTTCATTCAATCAGGAAACAACCCTGTGCGGGAACAGTATATTGCGAAATATTGAAAAAGCAAAGAAATTAGGATATTTTGTAGAATTACATTACGTGGGAGTTGATTCAGCGGAAACTGCGAAGGAAAGAATAGCATATCGGGTAAGGCAGGGAGGACATGGAATCCCGGATGCTGATGTGGAAAGAAGGTACGTGGAGAGCCTTGCAAAGTTAAAGAGTATAGTGAATATTTGCGATTTGGCTGTTTTATATGACAATACAGATATGTTCAGACAATTTGCTGTTCTGGAAAAGGGAGAAAGAAAATACTGGTCTGATTTGATACCTGGATGGTATTCTGGCGAGTAAGCACATCTTAAACAATTCTTAAAGATTTCCCCTGTTTATTGTTAAAATCCTTTGGGATATACTGATTTCTGCAAGGGAGAGATAGAGATGTATCATATTTTAATTTGTGATGATGAGCGGGATATTGTGAACGCTCTGAAAATTTATCTGCATGATGAAAATTACATATTGCATGAAGCATATAACGGGAAAGAGGCATTGGAGCTGATAGAAAGGCAGGAAATGCAGCTTGTCCTGATGGATATTATGATGCCGGAAATGGATGGCATCGAAGCGATGATTAAAATCCGGGAAAAGAGCAATGTACCGGTTATTTTGCTGACGGCAAAATCGGAGGACGCGGACAAGGTGCTGGGGCTGACGGTTGGGGCGGATGATTATATTACGAAGCCCTTTCATCCGGCGGAGGTCTGCGCAAGGGTGAAATCCCAGCTCAGACGGTATATGCAGCTTGGGGCAGGCAAGCAGGTACAGGATGTACTAAGCTGTGGTGGAATTACACTGGATGACAGGCAGAAGCAGGTGCTTTTAGACGGGGAGGAGGTATCGCTGACTCCCACAGAGTATGAGATTTTAAAGCTGTTGATGCAGAATCAGGGAAGTGTGTTTTCTCCGAAGGAAATTTACAGAAAAATATGGAATGACCTTCCCTATGGCAGTGAAAACACGGTGGCAGTGCATATCCGCCATATCCGGGAAAAGCTGGAAATCAATCCGGCAGAGCCGCGGTATTTGAAGGTAGTCTGGGGACAGGGATATAAATGTGAAAACCTGCGGCAGGAGAAGCGGTAAAGCAGGGACAGCGAAAACGGGAAGGACAGCATATATGAGAGCAGAAGAAGGGCAGGATATGGAAATCGGGGAAGTGCAGGAAAAGAAAAAGGTAAAATATCGTCTGGCGGGTTCCATTGGGGTGAAGCTGCTTGCCTTCTGGCTGCTGATAATCAGCGGTATTATTTTTTGCGGCGCCTTTGGAATTGTGCTTGTAAATTCCAATATGGATATTTACGAGAATCCTCAGGGTTATCAGGAAACAATACTGGATGCTTTATATGGAAAGTCGGTAAGCTATGCCAGAAATGTCTATGATTATATGACGAATGGAAATTCCCAGGGGGCAGAGGAAATGATGCAGGAGAGCAATGCCCAGGCAGCACTTTTGCGGGAAGCGGATAAATACTCCGGGAAGGAGAGTGTACTTATCTGGAAAACCGGGGATATTGCGGGATATGACTGGTATCAGGATATTGAAAATGGAAAATGGAGCGAAAAGAAATATATTGTGCGGGTGTATTATAATCCTGATTTTCCGGTAAAGGATGAGGTACGGCAGATTTATCTTCTGACAGACTTCTGTTATAACCTGCGGTATCAGATTTTCTGGATACTTCCGGTATCCGGGCTTCTGATAGTAAATCTCTTTATCTTTTTACTTTATGCAGCAGGACGCAGGCGGGGCGTGGAAGAGGTCGTGCCAAGCGTGGTAACAGGAATGCACTTTGATGCTCTGACTGTGGGGACAGGGCTTCTGCTGCTGATATTGTTATACGGCGGGTTAAATCTGGTATCTTATATGCCGAATCTGGGAGAAATCATTACAATTCTTGTTATCTGTATCATCATGGCGGGAATTTTGATGCTGTATCTGATGGAGGCGGCTGTCCGGCTGAAAATGGGAAAGTGGTGGCAGAATACTTTGATTTACAGGTTTGTAAAGGGAGTGCTGCATCTGCTGCGGATGTTCTTTAGAGGAACCGGCAGGCTGATTGCGGGAATCCCCCTTATCTGGAACACAGTGCTTATCTGTCTGGGAATCTGTATTCTGGAATTTAGCGGCATCCTGCTTTTTATGCGGAGCACAAGCGGATTTTTCCTGTGGGTTCTGGAAAAGATAATTTTACTGCCTCTGATTTTTTATGTGGCATTATGTCTGCAAAAGCTGAAAACGGCAGGCGGAGCACTGGCAGAGGGGCGGGAGGATTATGTGGTGGACACCTCCCGCATGTTTGGAGCGATGAAGGAGCATGGAGAAAATCTGAACAGTATTGGAGAGGGGATTACAAAGGCGGTTGCGGAAAAAATGCGCAGCGAGCATTTGAAAACGGAACTGATTACCAATGTGTCCCATGATTTGAAAACACCTCTGACCTCTATTATCAATTATGCGGATTTGATTGGCAGGGAGGAATGTGCCAATCCCAGAATAACGGAGTATGCGGAGGTATTGCTCAGACAGTCGGAACGGTTAAAAAAGCTTCTGGAAAATCTCATAGAGGCATCCAAGGCAACCACGGGAAATCTGGAGGTCAGTCTGGAAAACTGTGAGGTGGGAGTTCTGCTGACCCAGGCGGTTGGAGAGTATCAGCAGAGGATGGAGGAAAGAGGGCTGATACTGAAAACAAGACAGCCGGAGGAGCCGGTTTTTATCTGGGCAGACGGAAGACATATCTGGCGGATTTTTGAAAATCTGTTAAATAATATCTGCAAGTACGCCCAGCAGAATTCCAGAGTTTATTTAAGTGTGGAGAAGAAGGAAAAGACGGCGGAGATTGTTTTTCGGAATATGTCTGCTTACGCACTGGAAGACATGACCCCGGAGGAACTGGAGGAGCGGTTTACCAGAGGGGATAAATCAAGGCATCTGGAGGGAAATGGACTGGGACTTTCCATCGCCCAGAGTCTGACCCAGTTACAGGGAGGCACCATGAAAATTTCCATAGACGGAGATTTATTTAAAGTAATTTTGGAATTTCCCATAAAAGGTATTGACAAATGAAAAAAAAAGGCATATTCTTACTACAAGTTTTAAACCTGTGAGAAAGAGTAGTAAGCATAAGGGAATATTACAGAGAGCTGCCGGTGGTGGGATGGCAGTATAGGAGCTTTTGCTGAATGGACTTTTGAGGCCGGTCTGATGTGAGGATGCAGCAGCAGAATCAATGTAGGAACCGGCGGGATTCGGACCCGTTATCAAGCCGACGGATATGATGGTATTCGGAATGAGAGGACGAAAAGTCAATTTGAGTGGTACCGCGGTGATAGTAAATCAGCGTCTCAAATACACAACAATTGTGTGTTTGAGGCGTTTTTTGTTTTATCAAAACCGGAAGCTGCCAGACAAATCCTGATTTTCGCATGACAGGCGCAAAACGAAAAGGCAAAAAGAAAAAAGCAAAGGGCGGAAGGCGCCAAGAAGGAGAGAAAATTATGAAGAAGAGAATTTTAGCAGCAATGGTAACAGTAACAATGGCAGCATCCCTGCTGGCAGGATGCGGAAAAGCAAACACGGAAAACAAGGGCTATACCATCGGTATTTCCCAGTTTGCAGTACATGGCTCCCTGGATAACTGCAGAGAGGGATTTCTGGCAGGACTGGCAGAGGAAGGCATCAAGGAGGGAGAAAATCTGACGGTTGATTATGTCAATGCCCAGGCAGAGCCTGCAACGGCATCCATGACAGCTAGCAACTTTGTCAGCAAGAAGGTGGATATGATTTGCGCAATCGCAACCCCTTCTGCAACTACAGCTTATAACGCTACCATGAATACAGACATTCCTGTTATTTATACCGCAGTTTCCGACCCGGTTGCAGCAGGACTTGCAAAGGAGGACGGAAGCAGCGTTGGCAACATTACAGGTACCTGTGATGCTCTGGCGGTAGGCGCTCAGCTTAAAATGATTCGGGATATTTTACCGGATGCAACGAAGGTAGGAATTATTTATACCACAAGTGAGGCAAACTCCATCAGTACTGTGGCGGAATATGAGGCAGTTGCAGCAGATTACGGCTTTGAAATTGTGACGACCGGCGTTACGGCAATGTCCGAGGTAGCAATCGCGGCAGCAGATATGGTAAAGAAGGTTGACTGCATTACCAATCTGACGGATAATACTGTAGTAACCGCATTACAGTCTGTTCTGGAGGAAGCAAACAAGGCAGGGATTCCTGTATTCGGTTCCGAAGTAGAGCAGGTAAAGGCCGGCTGCGTGGCATCCATGGGGCTGGAATATTTTGAACTTGGAAAACAGACAGGAAAGATGGCAGCGAAGGTATTAAAGGGTGAGGCAAAGGCTTCCGATATGCAGTTTGAAACCATTACAGAGCCCAGCCTGTATGTAAACTTTGCAGCAGCAGAGAAGATTGGACTGAAGCTTCCTGAAAGCTACAAAACAGATGCTTACGAGAGCTTTGATGAAATTATCGCAGAATAATAAATAAGGAAAAGGTTAAAGAGATGGCACTCATTTTAAGTGTATTGGAACAAGGTATGATATACGGCATTCTGGCTTTGGGCGTGTATATCACATATAAGATTCTGGATTTTCCGGATTTGACAGTAGATGGCAGCTTCCCCTTCGGGGCGGCTGTCACTGTGCGTCTGATTACCCTTGGGGTTCCGGCGGTTGTAACGCTTCCGGTTGCCTTTTTAGGGGGAGCGTTAGTGGGAATCTGTACCGGTCTGATCCATGTGAAATTAAAGGTACGTGACCTTTTATCCGGTATTATCATGATGACCGGTCTGTATACAATCAATCTGTGGATTGCAGGTACAGGGTATGTCCCGATTTTCAACAAACAGACTATTTTTGACAATGCTCTGGTAAACGGCATCTTTAATGGGTCACTGGCAGATTACAAGACAGTCATTATTATTCTGTTGATTACGCTGGTGGCAAAATATCTGTTAGACTGGTATATGAGTACCAAATCCGGATTCCTGCTTCGGGCAGTGGGGGACAATGATACCATCGTTACCAGCCTTGGCGTGGATAAGGGACTGGTAAAAATCGTGGGACTTTCCATTGCAAACGGACTGGTGGCATTAAGCGGCTGTATTTTTGCCCAGCAGCAGAGAAGCTTTGAAATTTCCAGCGGTACGGGAGCGGTTGTGATTGGTCTTGCCAGTGTTATTATCGGTACCAGCCTGTTTAAGAAGATTACCTTTTTAAGGGTGACAAGCAGCGTGTTAATCGGTTCTGTGTTATACAAGGCATGCGTGGCGTTGGCGATGTTCGCGGGAATTGATGCAAATGCCATTAAGCTGATTACGGCAGTCCTTTTCCTGATTATTCTTATAATCAGTATGGATAAAAAGAAGGCAAGGGCATAGTGTGAAAAATAGAATTTTTCACACGCGAGATTTGTGTCTGCGTGCACTTGACACAAACTCGAGATGCGCAAAGAGCGTGCGCAGGAATGGAGAATAAAATGCTGGAGTTAAAGAAGATATGTAAAAATTATAATCCCGGTTCTGTGAATGAATTGTGTCTGTTTAAGGATTTCTCTTTTACGGTGCAGGACGGAGAATTTGTTTCCGTAGTGGGAAGTAATGGTTCCGGAAAGACCTCCATGTTGAATATTATCTGCGGAAGTATTGATGTGGATGCGGGACAGATTCTGGTAAACGGTGCAGACATATCCAGAAGGAAGGATTTTGTCAGACAGCGGAGTATCGGCAGAGTATATCAGGATCCCTCCAAGGGCACCTGCCCCAGTATGACAATTCTGGAGAACATGTCACTTGCAGATAACAAGGGAAAGCCTTATAATCTTGGTAGAGGAGTCAATAAGGGAAAGGTAGAGGCTTACCGGGAAATGTTAAGACCCTTAAATCTGGGGCTGGAAGACAAGATGGGGGTACAGGTTGGTTCCCTCTCCGGCGGACAGCGTCAGGCATTGGCTCTTTTAATGGCAACCATGAATCCCATTGATTTTCTGATTCTGGATGAGCATACCGCGGCATTGGACCCGAAAACCGCAGAGATTATTATGGAACTGACAGACAGGGTAGTACGGGAAAAGCAGGTGACAACCATTATGGTAACACATAACCTGCGCTATGCGGTGGAATACGGAAACCGTCTGATTATGATGCATGAGGGAAATGTCATTCTGGATAAATCAGGGGAAGAAAAAGAAAAAATCCACACGGAAGAGATTATGGGGATTTTCAACCGGATTAGTGTGGAATGTGGTAACTAATCAAAGTTACAGGATTTCGACGCAATGTGTATGCAGAATGGAGATTGAAAATGGCAGAAAAAGAGAAGGCAGTTGTTTATTTTACAAAGGAGATTACACCTCAGGCGATGATTCGGCTGTATGAAGCCGTGGGAGTGAAGCTTCCGGGAAAGGTAGCGGTAAAGCTTCATTCCGGAGAGGTAGGAAACCAGAATTTCCTGCGCCCTGATTTTATGAAGCCCATGATAGATTATGTGAAGGGTACGATTGTAGAGTGCAATACCGCCTATGAAGGAAAGCGTAATACCACCGAGGAACACTGGAATACCATGAAGCTCCACGGCTGGACGGAAATTGCGGAGGTGGATATTCTGGATGAAAAGGGCGAAATGGAGCTGCCCATACCCGGTGGAAAGCGGATTCAGAAGAATTTCGTAGGCGCCAATATGAAAAATTATGATTCCATGCTGGTACTGTCCCATTTTAAGGGACATCCTATGGGAGGTTTCGGCGGCGCTCTGAAAAATATTTCCATCGGTCTTGCGTCTTCCCATGGAAAGGCTTATATCCATGGCGCGGGAGAAGTGGAGAAAATCTGGACGGCAGACCATGATTCCTTCCTGGAATCCATGGCGGATGCTGATAAATCCATTGTAGATTATTTCGGGGAAAAGATTGTATTTATCAATGTGATGAAGAATATGTCTGTGGACTGTGACTGCTGCGCTATCGCAGAAGACCCTGCCATTGCGGATATCGGTGTGCTGGCATCTGCTGACCCGGTAGCGCTGGATCAGGCGTGTCTGGATTTGGTATATGCTTCCAGGGACCCGGGCAGGGACCATCTGTTAGAAAGAATTGAGTCCAGAAACGGTGTTCATACGGTAGAGGCTGCAGCCGCATTGGGAGTCGGAAGCCGAGAGTATGTCCTGAAAGAATTATAATTAGCTGTAAAGAAGCGGCACAAAGTAGCCTTTATCGCAGAACTGAATCTGAAATTCAGTTCGCGATTCCTTCGGCAAAGGAATGCCTGCGGAATGGAGATTAATCAGGAAAATATATTTGGAAAATAAGAAACGCCTCTGACATTTTGTCAGGGGCGTTATGCGTACCATATTGTTTTGGGGCAGTCTGCCTATTTTGCGGATTCGGTATATTTTTCCTCGCAGTATTTGCAGCGGTAAACTTCCTTTTCCGGGTCTGCCAGATAGAAGATATGGGGCAGTTCCTGCTCGATGGAGGTGATGCATCTGGGATTGTGGCAGCGAATCACATTTTTTATCTGCTTCGGAAGAACCAGTGCCTTCTTTTCTACAATTTCCCCGTTTTTAATCACATTTACCGTGATGGTGTGGTCGATAAAGGCAAGGACATCCAGATTCATTTTATCCACATCACATTCTACCTTTAAAATATCCTTTTTTCCCATCTTATTGCTGCGGGCGTTTTTGATAATAGCAACGGTACAATCCAGCTTGTCCAGCTGCAGATGCTCGTAAATATCCAGACTTTTTCCGGCTTTAATATGGTCAAGAACAAATCCTTCTTCGATTTTTCCTACATTTAACATATGGGGCTTCCTTTCTGTGTAAAACTTTTATTGGAAACAGGGTGGCAGACAGCAGTCAGACAGTAATGCTTAAAAGTGTCAGAATCAGAGCCATGCGCACGTAAACGCCGTACTGTACCTGCTTGAAGTAAGCAGCTCTGGGGTCATCATCCACCTCAACGGAAATCTCATTGACTCTGGGAAGGGGATGGAGTACCAGCATATCAGGCTTTGCAAGCTCCATTTTTTCCGGGGTCAGGACATAGAAATCCTTCAAACGGATATAGTCCTCTTCGTTGAAGAAACGTTCCTTCTGGACTCTGGTCATATAGAGAAGGTCAAGGGAGGGCATCACATCTTCCAGACGGATGACTTCCTCGAAGGGAATGTTTTTCTCCTTTAACATATCCGTGATATAGTCGGGAACCCGCAGCTCTTCCGGGGAGATAAAGATAAAACGGATATTTTCATACCGAACAAGGGCATGAATCAGGGAGTGGACGGTACGTCCGAACTTTAAATCTCCGCAAAGACCGATGGTAAAATTGTTCAGCCGTCCTTTCAGGCTGCGGATTGTCATCAGGTCTGTCAGAGTCTGGGTAGGGTGCTGATGACCGCCGTCACCTGCATTGATAACGGGAATCCGGGATTTTTCGCTGGCAACCATGGGAGCGCCTTCTTTGGGATGCCGCATGGCACAGATATCAGCGTAGCAGGAGATGACCCGTATGGTATCGGATACGCTTTCGCCCTTGGAAGCGGAAGAGCTTCCCGCATCGGAAAAGCCGATAACCTGTCCGCCGAGGCGTGTCATGGCGGATTCAAAGCTGAGCCTTGTTCTTGTGCTTGGCTCATAGAAGCAGGTTGCGAGAATTTTCCCGTCGCATGCGTGGGCATACTTTGCCGGATTTTTTTCAATATCTCCGGCAAGGGAGAACAGGTTTTCCAGTTCTTCAGTGGAAAAATCCAGTGGACTCATCAGGTGTTTCATAAAAATGTTACCTCCTTAAAAAAAGTCGAAGAGAAAACTCTTCGACTTGTCTTTATGATTGATAAGATAATAAATCCTCAACCGTCTTTCTTTTGGGAGCGACGGGAGCTTCTGCGGGATGACCGATGGGAATTAAAGCAACGAGCTCTCTGCCTTCGGGAAGCTCCAGAAGACGGGAAGCCTCTTCCTCATCAAATAATCCGAGAATAACGGTACCAAGACCCTGCTCATGAGCTGCAAGGCAAAAAGCTTCGCTGGCAACGCCTGCATCATACATCTGCCAGCCGGTTCCCTTGGGAGTGGAAAAAGAACCATCTCTTTCATAGCCGCTGCGTCCGGTAATAGCAGTAACGGCAATCACCATAGGTGCATTTTCAATAATGACACCATTTCCGGGGAAAATAGAAGTACATTTGGCAAGAGCATCCTTTTTTGCGCCTTCCACTGCAATATAGCGGGTAATCTGCGTATTTTTCCAACTGGGAGCAAAAGAAGCAGTTTCCACAATCCGGGCGAGCAATTCATGGGAAACAGGTTCAGCCGTGAATTTACGGATACTTCTGCGTCCTTTGATACATTCCTCTGCTGTCATATACAAGCCTCCTTTGAATACTGTGATACACAATTTTTCTAATCATAGCACGACTGCAACCAACTTTCAATGAAATATTTCATTTTCAAAAAAGTTTTGCATAAGCGTCAGGATTCGTATATAATAGAGAGAGGTTTTAGGAAGGAAAGCAAATATTGTAATTGCTTTGAAGTATTGGGCAGGAATGGAGAAGACTATGGAATTTAGAGAGAGAAAACGCTGGTTGTTTCTGGGATTACCCTTTACCTTTACCAAGTACATTATCAGAGAGGATATGCTGGTGGTGGAAGAGGGATTTTTCAAGACGGTGGAAAATGACTGTTATATGTATAAGGTACAGGACGTGCAGCACAGTGCAACTTTGATGGAGAAAATTGTACATGTGGGTACTGTGACCTGTTTTACCGGGGATACTACCCATCCCAAGCTGGTTTTACAGCATATTCGTAATTCCAGGGCAATTAAGGACTTTATTCTGGAACGCTCCGAGGAGGCAAGAATGAGGAGAAGAACCGTAAATATGCTGGATATCGGTTCCGGTGATGTGGACGATGCAGACGGTTTATCGGATTAAGAGATTTTGTGCTCTACAATAAAATGGCAGCCGCCGTTATTGTAGAGCATTTTGTTGATGGGGACGAAGGAATTTTTCAAAGAAAAGTCCGGCAAAGAACCAGCAGGGGGCATAATCCAGCCGGATAACCCGGTTGATGTGGAAGCGGCTTTTCCGATAATCCCAGGGACAGAGGTTCTTTTTAAAAAGAAGCCTGCCGGATAAGTATTCTGTTGAAAAAATAAGGCTCATATAAAGCAGACCTCTGGTAAGGATATTTTTATCCTTTAAGAGGCGGCTTAAGGGGGCAATGATGGCAGCGCAGCCGTAGATGGGAAACATCCAGAGGGAGGTAATCCCTTTCAGGGTAAAATCTCTTCTGCGCAGGGAACAGAGGGCAGTGAAGAGAATTTCCATGCACCAGCCTGCCAGCCCGCATTTTAAAAAGTTTTTGAAAAAGGGGAGAACATTTTTTTTCATATGGATACCTGCCTTTTGAAAGAGAGTATGCCCGGATTTTTATAAAGGTATACGCAGAGAGTGGACATAAAAGGCAGATAAGGGAAAACGGGTACAGAAGAGATATGGATAGAAAAATGTGTATGAAGGAAGTTATGGAAAGAAAAACAGAAAAGAAATGGAAGGAGCAGGATGCTCTTAGTTATATAGAAAGCTGTGCGGGATACGGGATTGTACCGGGACTGGAAAATATCAGAGAGCTTTGCAGCAGACTTGGAAATCCCCAGGACAATCTTCGTTTTATCCATGTGGCGGGAACCAATGGAAAGGGTTCTGTTTCTGCCTATCTGGCAACGGTACTGAAATGCGCCGGATACCGGGTGGGAAGGTATTTGTCACCCACGATTTTTACCTACCGGGAGAGGATTCAGGTCAATGACCGGAATATTTCTGTCCGGGCGCTCTGCGAGGGTGTAGAGAAAATAAAGGGAATTTGTGAGAAAATGACAGCGGAAGGGCTGGCGCATCCCACACCCTTTGAGATAGAAACAGCCCTTGCATTTCTCTATTTTCAGGAAAAAAAGTGCGATATTGTTGTTCTGGAAACCGGAATGGGAGGCCTTCTGGATGCAACAAATATTATTAAAAATACAGTGGCAGCGGTGATTACCTCTGTCAGCATGGACCACATGAAATTTCTGGGAAATACCCTGCCGGAGATTGCAGCCCAGAAGGCGGGGATTATCAAACCCGGCTGTGTGGTGGTGACAGCCTTGCAAAGTCCGGAGGCAGCTTTGGTGATTCAGAAAAAAGCGGAGGAGTTAAACTGCCCCCTGCGGACGGCAGATGTAAGAAAGGCATCCCGTGTCCGGTATGGATTGGAAAGACAGCGGTTTGATTATGGGGGCTGCCGACAGTTGGAAATTACCCTGGCGGGAAATTATCAGGTGGACAACGGGGTTCTGGCGGTGGAAACTCTTCTTGCCCTGCAGGAGAGAGGCTTCTGTATACCGGAGAAGAAGCTGCGGCAGGGAATGAAGGAAACTGTCTGGCCGGGAAGGTTCACCATTATCGGAAAGAAGCCGTATTTTATTGTGGACGGAGCTCACAACGAGGATGCGGCGAAAAGGCTGGCGGAGTCCATACAATTCTATTTTACAAATAAGAGAATTATTTATATAATGGGGATGTTTCGCGATAAGGAATATGATAAGGTAATCGCGCTGACCCATTCTTATGCTGACCAGATTATTACAGTGGCGGCGCCGGATAATCCCCGGGCGATGTCTGCTTATGATTTGGCATGTGAGATAAAGAAGGTACATCCAAAGGTGACGGCGGTGGACAGTCTGGAGGAAGCGGTGGAGATGAGCAGACTGCTTGCGGGGAAGGATGACGTTATTATCGCCTTTGGCTCTCTGGCATTTCTGGGAAGGCTGATGGAGATTGTGAAAGAAAAGTGATATTGTATGCGCGGAGAGCTGGCGCAGAGGTGAGGATAAAATGGTAAATCAGGAAAAGGTAAAGAAAGCAGTCAGGCTGCTTTTAGAGGGTATCGGAGAGAATCCGGACAGAGAGGGACTTATCGAAACGCCGGACAGAATTGCCAGAATGTATACAGAGATTTTCGCGGGAATGGAACAGGATGCGGGAGAGCATCTGCAAAAGACCTTTTCGGTGGAAAGCAGTGATCTGGTGCTGGTAAAGGATATTACGTTTCAGTCCATGTGCGAGCATCATATGATGCCCTTTTTTGGAAAGGCACATGTTGCCTATATTCCGGAGGGGAAAGTTACGGGATTGAGTAAGATTGCAAGAACGGTGGAGGTTTATGCAAGACGGCTTCAGATTCAGGAGCGGATGACGGGGCAGATTGCAGATGCCATGATGGAGCATCTGGCGCCGAAGGGAGTTATGGTGGTTTTGGAGGCGGAGCATTTCTGTATGACCATGCGGGGGATTAAAAAGCCCGGCAGTACAACAATGACCATTGCAGCGAGAGGTGTTTTTCAGGAGAATACGGCATTGCAGGACAGGGTGCTGGAAATGTTGAAGAGATAGAGGGAACATGGAAAGAGTTAATCGGATTTTAAACCATCCGGTATTTTTGGAAAAACTGGCGAAAAATCAGGCGGCAGAGGCGGACAGGCGCTTCTGCCGTCATGGTATGGAGCATTTTCTGGATGTAGCGCGGATTGGGATGATATTCAATTTACAGGAAAATTTACAGATAGAGCAGGAATGGATTTACGGGGCGGCGCTTCTGCATGATATTGGAAAGCATCTGCAATATGAAAAGGGGATTCCCCACGAAAAGGCAAGCGGTGAGATTGCCCCGGCAATTCTTCTGGAATGTGGTTTTTCCGAAAAAGAAGCAGAAGTGATTACAGATGCCATTTTCAGCCACAGGAATCCGGTCGTAAAGGAGGAGAAGAACCTGAAAGGGCTTTTATACCGGGCGGATAAGGCGAGCCGGGCATGCTTTGCCTGCGGGGCGGAAGCGGACTGTAACTGGAAGGACGACAGGAAAAATAAGGTATTGAAGTTGTGATGGGCAGGAATGGAGGAGTGTGAAAAGAACTTCTAATCACTCAGAGCAAAGGCTCTTTCGTGAAGAAGTTCTAAGTTTCACAAGTCATATTTATATGACTTTGGCTATATTGTGCCGCAGGCGTCACAAAGTAGCCTTTATCGCAGAACTGAATCTGAAATTCAGTTCGCGATTCCTTCGGCATTAGAAATGCCTGCGGAATGGAGGATTGGTATGAAAATCGGAAACAGGGAATTTCAGAGCAAGGGTCATACTTATGTTATGGGAATTTTGAATGTAACACCGGATTCCTTTTCAGATGGGGGAAGGTGGAACGACAGGGACAGAGCGCTTAAGCATGTGGAGGATATGATAAGGGAAGGCGCAGATATTATAGATGTGGGCGGAGAATCCACAAGACCGGGATATACCCTGCTTTCTGATGAGGAGGAGATAAGCCGGGTGGTGCCCATGATAGAGGCTGTTAAGGCGAATTTTGATATTCCGGTTTCACTAGATACCTACAAGGCAGAGGTGGCGAAGGCAGGAATTGCGGCAGGTGCCGATTTAATCAATGATATCTGGGGACTGAAATATGAAAAGGAGATGGCGGGAGTGATTGCGGAGAGTGGTCTGCCCTGCTGTCTGATGCACAACAGAAAGGATACCGGTTATACGGATTTTATGCAGGATGTGGCGGCTGACCTGGCGGAAACAATTCATCTGGCGGAAAAAGCGGGGATTGCAGAGGACAGGATTATTCTGGACCCCGGTGTGGGCTTTGCAAAAACCTATGAGCAGAATCTGGAAATTATCAACTGCCTGGAGGAGCTGCATGTCTTTGGATATCCGCTCCTTTTGGGCTGCAGCAGAAAGTCTGTGATAGGGCTGACACTGGATTTACCGGTGACAGAGCGGCTGGAGGGAACTCTGGTGACAACAGTCATGGGAGTAATGAAGGGCTGCATGTTTGTGCGGGTGCATGATGTTCAGGCAAATGTGCGGGCAGTCAGGATGACAGAGGCTGTTTTACGCGGAGGACGAAGCAATGTACAGTAGAAATGCAGGGGATGAAATCCGGATTCGGGGCTTGAAGGTATTTGCCCACCATGGGGTATATCCGGAGGAAACGAGGGACGGACAGAACTTTTTTATTGATGCGGTACTGACAGCGGATACAAAAAAGCCCGGCAGGACGGACGCTTTGGAGGATTCCACCAATTACGGTGAGGTCTGCCATTTTATTACAGAATGGATGCAGCAGAATACCCGTAAGCTGATAGAAGCTGTGGCAGAGGGGCTGGCAGAGGCGCTTTTACTGCGCTATCCGTTGCTGTCGGCTGTGGAAATAGAGGTAAAAAAGCCCGAGGCACCTATCGGTCTGCCCTTTGAATTTGTATCCGTCCGGGTAAAAAGAAGCTGGCACAGGGCGTATATTGCGTTTGGCTCCAATATGGGAGAGCGGGAAAAGTATATAGAGGGCGCCATAGAAGCGCTTAAAGGACATCCGCTGATTCAGGTAAAGAAGGTATCGGAAACAATAGAAACAAAGCCCTACGGCGGTGTGGAGCAGGATGATTTCCTGAATGGGGTTCTGCTGCTGGAAACCCTTCTGGAGCCGGAGGATTTGCTGGAGGTACTCCATGAGATAGAGAATGAGGCAGAGAGAAAGAGGACGATTCACTGGGGGCCCAGGACGCTGGATTTGGATATCCTGCTTTTTGATAAGCTGGTTTATGAAAGCGACGACCTGATTATTCCCCATGCAGATATGGAGAACAGGGAATTTGTCCTGGCTCCGCTGGCATCCATAGCACCCAATGAAAGGCATCCGATTTTGAACAGGACGGTACAGCAGATGCTTGAGGAGCTGAAGCAGAGATAAATATCATGGGAGGTGCGGAGCAATCAGGCGTTCTGCGAAAAGGGCGGCAAAGCCGGTAAAAAGTCCGGTGAGGATACCGCAGAGAAGCAGAAAGGGCAGATAGGCAAAAACACCGGGAGTCCGGGTGAGCAGGAAAGCTGTCAGAAGCTGCCCCGTATTATGGGTAAGACCGCCGAAGGCACCTGTGAGAAAGGGAAAGCGGCTTCCGGTCAGGCGATTCACCAGATACATGAAAAGCAGGGAAAAAATGCCACCGGCAAGACTGTACAGGAGGCTGACTGCCTGACCGAATAAAAGGGCGGAAAGCAGAATCCGGGCAAGGAGCACAAGAGAGGTTTCCTTCAGGGTATAATGCCTTAAAAGGAGCAGGGTAATGATATTGGCAAGCCCAAGCTTCATCCCCGGAAGGGGAAGCAGAGGAGGAAGCGCGCATTCCGCTGCGTAGATTGCAAGGGAAAGAGCTGTAAAAAGGGCCAGTACAGTTAATTTTTTTGTGGGTAGAGAAGCGCGCATGGTGAGCCTCCTTTTGTTAATAGGCAATCATATCCGGCTCTGTGGAAGACGTAGAATCGCTGTCAGAGCGGAGAAGGACAACAAGGTGGTTTGGCAGACAGGTAATCGGCAGTCTGCTGTTTGTAATTTTTCCCTGTTTTACGCAGAGCTTGTCCGGACAGGAGGCAGAGCAAATCCGGGCACCCTCCGGGGAGAGTTCAATCTCATTGGTACAGCCATTTTCTCCGGTCACAGTGAAACGGTAAGGGGCGGATAAATCTCCCAGGGGAATGGAATAAAGCAAATCGCCGTCCTGATAGATTTCTGCCCGCCAGCTTTCGCCGGAGGGTCTGGCAGAAAGAAAAATCCAGGTCAGGCTGAGGAGAAGCACCAGAGCGAGGAAGAGTGCCAGAAGAAGGGCACGGTGATTCTGTTTTCCGGCAGGGGATGTATTATGCTGCAACATATTTCAACTCCTGAAAAAAATTAAGCGTCTGTCATGAATCTGGCGAAAACAGTTACGTTCATAGTATAACAAAGTAGGATGGGAAAATGAAGAAGTTTTTTAAGGGGCTTTTTTTGATTGGCATGGGAGCTTTGCTGTGTACGGGCTGCGGCGGGGCGGAACCCGCAGAAGCGACAGATACGGCGATGGGAACGGTTATCCGGCAGAAAATTTATGGCGGGGATAAAGAAGTACTGGAAGAAAATCAGAGGCTGTTGGAGGAAATGGAGAGAGATTTGCTGTCCTGGCGGCTGGAAACCTCTGAGATATACCGGATAAATGAAACGGCAGGTTCCCCGGAGGGCGTGGTGGTTTCAGAAAGGTTTTCCCCGATTCTGTCGGAGTGTCTTGCGTTGTCGGAAAAATCGGAGGGAGCCTTTGATATTACAATCGGTGGAGTGACGAGGCTGTGGAATCTGGATGTCTGGGCGGCATCAGAAAATCAGGATGCCTTTGAAGTACCGGAGGAGGCTGCAATCAGGGCGGCACTGGAGAATTGCGGCAGCGGGAAACTGCATTGGGAGGAAGAAAAGAGCCTGTTGTATCTGCCAGAGAAAATGTCGCTGGATTTAGGGGCTGTCGGCAAGGGAATTGCGCTGGATGGGCTGTTGGAAAAGCTTCAGGCAAATAAAAAGGTGGGCGGCGCGGTGATTTCCGTGGGTGGGAGCGTGCTGGTTTACGGGGAGAAGCCGGACGGCAGCAGCTTTCGTATCGGAATTGTCAATCCCTTTCAGCCTTCGGAATATCTGGGAACGTTGGAACTAAAGGGTGGATGGTGTGTTTCCACTTCGGGGGATTATGAGCGGTATGTGGAAAAGGATGGAAAACGGTACCATCATATTATAAATCCTGATACGGGATATCCCGCGGAAAGCGGTCTTTGCAGTGTGACGGTGCTTTCCGGAAGCGGTTTCCTGAGCGATGCCCTGTCTACGGCATGCTTTGTGCTGGGCAGTGAAAGGGGAAAGGCACTGGCGGAAAGCTATGGGGCGGAGGCTGTTTTTGTGGAAAAGGACGGAAGGATAAGCATGACGGCGGGAATGGACAAGTATTGCGTGGAAATCAAAAATAAGGTACAATAGGGTACAGAAAAAGAGAAGGTGGTAGCAGATGGAAGAGAATACATACATTCATGTAAATGAGGAAACCTTAAAGATGATTGACGACAGGATGCCGCCAGAGGAAGAACTGCAGGATTTGGCAGAATTTTACCGGGTTTTTGGAGATGCTACCAGACTGAAAATTCTGTATGTACTTTTAAGCGCAGAGATGTGTGTTTATGATATTGCTTCTGTTCTGGGAATGTCCCAGTCCGCGATTTCCCATCAGCTCAGGGTTTTAAAGCAGATGGATTTGGTGAAAAACAGAAGAGAGGGAAAAACTATTTTTTATGCCCTGGCAGATGCGCATATTGTCACCATATTAAGCCAGGGTCTTGACCATATTGAAGAGGAGTAAGAGGAAATCAATCTTTTTACTTGGAAACAACAGGGGAAAAAATGCTGACGTAGGGGCTTCCCAGTGGGGCGTGGAAGGTAGTGCTGTCATCCCCGAAAGCCTGAAAATACACATAGCGGGAGGTCATGTTGATGGCGGTATAATTGCCAACAGCAATGGTTTGTACGTTGCTGCCATCTGTGAACATGCATTTTAATTCCGGATTCTCCCCGTTTTTCTGATAATAGATATAGCCATTTCCCACATTGAAACAGTCTACCCGGTCCGTTGTCAGGACTTCTATTTCATTTCTGGAAAAGGAATAGCGGCAGAGTCGATAATTTTCCGCCACATCCATGTAATATACATAATCCCCTTCCACAACAGGATACCAGAGATTTCCCCGCCATATTTCATTGGAAACCCCGGTAGCAGTATTCAGGGAGTACAGGTAATGGTTGGTTTTTGTTCCGTTGTAATAAATCATACCGTTGACTGCACAGGCAGGATTTATCTGGCTTTCATCAATGACAGTTTTGTCGGAGCCGTCTGTCTGCATGCGGGAGAAAACGGGACCGTCTGATTCCGCAGTCAGGAAGTAAATACGGTTATCTACAAGCTGGGCGGTTACAACGGTGCTTCTTGTCATGGAACGGGGAGAGGAACCGTTCAATTTACAGCGGTTAAAGGAATGTTGACCGTCTACCTGTCCAAAGGAGGAACCGGTGGAGCCGGTCTGGAAATAGTAGAGATAATCCCCGCCCGCAAGGATGTTTCTGGATTTTAACTGATTCAGGCGTTTTACGTTCTGCTCGTCTGCATCCATGGAAAAAAGGCTGCCGCCGTCCGCACTGCAGGAAAAATAGACCGTACCGTTATATTCGCAGAAAAAGCCGCCGTTATTCAGATTCCCTGCAGTATTGCCCACAGTACCGGCAGGATTTTTGGAAACCCGCTGGGCGAACAGGATATATATGGCAAGCAGTAAAACTGTTACAAGCAAAAGAAGGGAAAACACAATAAGGGGTTTTGATTTTCTCATACAATGACTCCTTTCACGGGAGGAATTTACATATTCTTTACCATTACTATACACCCCTTTTTACTTGCTATCAAGGTTGTTTTGGTATAAGATATACGTAATCTTCACAAAGAAAAAATGGCAGAAACAGGCATGGACGGACAGCGCATGCAGAAATGAGGAACAGGATGGATTTACAGCAGTTACGGACACAGATTGATAAAATTGATGCTCAGATTGTGGAATTGTATGAGCAGCGGATGGATATCAGCAGACAGGTGGCAGAATATAAGATTGAAACAGGGAAAAAGGTATTTGACAAGCAGAGGGAGCAGGAAAAGCTGGAAAAAGTAAAATCCATGACACATAACGACTTTAACAGTCACGGAATCGAGGAGTTGTTTGAGCAGATTATGTCCATGAGCAGAAAACTGCAGTATCAGCTTCTGGCAGAGAACGGAAGTATGGGAAAGCTGCCCTTTATCGGAGTGGATGAGCTGGAAACAAAAGCGGCAAGGGTAGTTTTTCAGGGGGCAGAGGGAGCCTATTCCCAGGCTGCCATGATGAAATATTTTGGGGATAAGGTCAACAGCTTCCATGTGGATACCTTCAGAGAGGCTATGGGAGCGATTGATGAGGGCAGCGCGGATTTTGCGGTGCTTCCTATTGAAAATTCCACAGCTGGCATTGTGAATGAGATTTATGATTTGTTGCAGGAATATGAAAATTATATTGTAGGGGAGCAGATTATCCGGATTGAGCATTGCCTGCTGGGGGTGCCCGGAGCAGCTATGGAGGATATCAAAACAGTGTATTCCCATCCGCAGTCCCTGATGCAGAGTGCAAAGTTTCTGGAAAATCACAGTTGGCAGTTAATCAGCATGCAGAATAATGCTTTTGCGGCAAGGAAGGTGGCAGAGGAGCAGGACAAAAGTCAGGCAGCCATCGCCAGTGAGTATGCGGGACAGATTTACGGACTTGAGGTGCTGCAGAAGGGAGTCAATCACAGCGGCACAAATTCCACCCGGTTTATTATTGTGACAAACCAGAAAATATTTAAGCGGGATGCCAGAAAGGTAAGCATCTGTTTTGAGGTGCCCCATGAGAGCGGTTCCCTGTACCATATGCTGTCCCATTTTATTTATAATAATCTGAACATGACGAAAATTGAGAGCCGTCCCATAGAGGGTAGAAACTGGGAATACCGCTTTTTCGTTGACTTTGAGGGCAATCTGGCGGACAGCGCGGTAAAAAATGCACTGCGGGGACTGCGGGAAGAAGCCAGAAACATGAAGATTCTGGGTAATTACTAAGGGAGATAGTGTGAAAAGAACTTCTAATCACTCAGAGCAAAGGCTCTTTCGTGAAGAAGTTCTAAGTTTCACACGGCTATA